>JGI24816J26688_1000258_pt1 | contig 12920 bp, 13 predicted proteins | sample METZYME_3_250m_FD_26688 | JGI IMG/M metagenome (IMG submission 26688)
TTCATACGTTTTTTTGGATCAACATTAATCTGTTCCGAAGTCACTTGTGTTTTAAGATTCTTTCTTGGTCTAAGAGTTAATGAAATAGCCACAATAATGGCCAGTAACAAAATAAATCCAGCAATCTCAAAGTCGAGTATGTAATTAGTGAATAATTCAGTTCCTAATAATAAGGTATTACCCATTTGACTTGATTGTTGAATAACTGTTGATGAGTTAGAAAACTGGCTTGAGTTGATCCAGATGATTGTGATCAGTTCAATGACAATGATCAATCCGATAAAGACTGCAAAAGGAGCGATAGAATTGAAAGATGATTTTTCTTTTTCTTCATTAATATTCAACATCATAATCACAAATAAGAAAAGCACCATTACAGCACCGACATAAACTAATATAAGGACTATTGCTAAGAATTCTGCTTCCAGAAGTAGCCAAAGAAAACCACTGGTAATGAAGCTAAGAATAAGCGATACGGCTGAATATACTGGATTTCTAAAAAGCACCACTGCTAATGATGAACAAATAAGTACTGAAGAAAAACTATAAAATATTAACTCTTTTATCATTTATATTCTGAATCCTTGGCTTTGTCTTCCATTGTTTGTTGACGATATTTATCACCAGTTGCCAGTAACATTTCTTTAGTTTGAATGCGTTGATGATTCTCAGTCATGTGATATTCAAAAATATTAGTTTCAACAATTGAATCAACAGGACACGATTCTTCACAGAATCCACAATAAATACATTTGAAGGCATCAATTTCAAATTTAGTGGTTCTTCTTGAACCGTCATCACGCTCTTCTGACTCAATAGTAATCGCTTGTGCTGGACAAACTGCAGAACAGAGTTTACAAGCTATACAACGTTCTTCGCCGTTATCGTACTTGAGTAAAGCTAACTTACCTCTAAACCTTGGTGATAAGGGAGTTTTTACTTCAGGGTACTGAATGGTTACTTTCTTTCTAAAAAAAGCTTTTAAGGTGACTGCGAAGCCTTTTATAAAGTCAATTAAGCTTATTTGTTTTATTAGCCTTAGTAATCTCATGACAGACTCCATGGTCCAATTTCAAGCGTAAACATCACGCATTCAACACCAATCCAAAGAATTGTTATCGGTATTAACACTTTCCAACCAAGTGTCATTAATTGATCGTAACGATATCTTGGGAAAGAAGCTCTTAACCAAACAAAGACGAAAAGGAAGAATAAAGTTTTAAGTAATAACCAAAAAATACTTGGTTGAGTTAAGAACTCAAAATAAGTGTCTTCAAGGAGAGTGAAACCAAAGAAAATGCTTTCCCANCCNCCGAGAAACATGATCGAGGTAAGAACTGATATTAATGCCATATTAATGTATTCAGCCAAAAAGAATATTGCAAAGCCCATTCCTGAATATTCAACATGAAAACCAGCAACAATTTCAGCTTCACCTTCTGCTAAATCAAAAGGATGACGATTAGTTTCTGCAATACCAGAAATAAAATACACAATAAATAAAGGAAATAAAGGAATCCAAAACCAATTAAAAATACCACCACTTTGAGCTTCAACAATTGCACCAAGTTTTAAGCTGCCTCCAGCCATCAGTACTCCAACTAATGCAAACCCCATTGCTATTTCATAGGCTACCATTTGTGCTGCGGCTCTCATGGACCCTAAAAAAGCGTATTTTGAATTAGAGGACCAACCTGCAAGGATTACGCCGTATACACCAAAAGAGGTTAAAGCAAGCAAATAAAGGAGGCCAGCATCGATATCAGCGATGATAAAATGGGGGTTTAAGGGGACAACAGCCCATGCAGCAAGGGCTGGAATTAAAAGTAATATGGGAGCCAACAAAAATAAGAATTTATCAGATTTAGCTGGAATGATAATTTCTTTGAGTAATAATTTTAAAGTGTCAGCTATGGTTTGAAGTAAGCCAAATGGCCCTACTCTATTTGGTCCAATTCTTGAATGCATGTATCCAATAACTTTACGCTCAAAGTAGATCAAGAAGATTACCGTTAAGATCAATCCAATAAGCACAATAATAATTTTCATTATTGAAATAATTATCCCAATAGCTTGGGGGCTTAGAAAGTCTAATACAGATGAAATAATTTCTTCCATGGCACTAGGTGATTGTTTTTGATTCTTTAGTTTGCTGTAAAGGTTTTGATCGCCTTAAGATGGCATCAATGCTATACATATTGAATGTGTTAGTAGTGTCAATTGGTGATGAATTACTGGTCTTAACTGGAAATTCTTTAATGTAGTTTCGATTAGCAATTGATTGATCTATAAATGATTCTAATTCTTTTATGAAATCATTGAAGCTTGGAATATCTAAGTCACGTTCGTTAACTAAATCTGTTAATAATGCTTCATTGCTATAGTAATGATTAGGCAGTAATAATTCTTGATTAAAGTCTTGGACTTGCCCTGTTAGATTGATAAAAGAGCCTTTTGATTCATAGGTAGTATTAATTGGAATGACGATGTCAGCATGATCATTAATAACTGATTCCATAAATGAGTTGAAAACTACGACTTTTTTAGATCCTTTTAAGGCTTTGGTAAGTATCTGATCATATAGACAGTCATCTATTTCAAGTCCATATAAGATCATAAGATCATGGTTTTTAGATGCTATTTCTAATGCATTCAAACCTGCTTGTGAGGATTGACCTAAAAGATTTCTATGGGGAATACATCCCGTGATGTAAGCACCAACTGAATTTGCACCGCTTGTTAATTCACCTAGATTAGAATTAGTTAATGAAGCAAGAATATTGATATAACTTCTTATTAAAGAGAAATCTGAGTGGCTTCTTGATACAAGACCATTTAATAATAAGGTGTTTGTCTTTGTGAATAATGACTGAGCTATTTGTTTATGTGTAGCATTGGGTTCCGATAATTTATCCAGTTGTTCTTGTATATGTTGAGGCACATCCAATTGAGCAATAGTTGATGCTGCTTTAGCAACTAAACCAATATTTTCAACCAACGATTGAGTGTCACTGATAATATAATCACTGATTGGAAAATGATATTCTCTTAGGGCAATGTCCATAAAATGGATTGACGCTCCTTTATTTGCAGCTTTTTTACCCAATGAGATATCAAAGGTGTTTCACGTCTTAAATCAGAACCTATCACAAAGATTGTTTCCATTTCCTCGATAGTGTTTAGCTCTATATTAAGATGAGGAAAAAGTGGGTCCAGAGTATCACCAGAGAAGTCAACTTGATTGATTCTATGATCAATGTTNCTAATGCCAAGTTGTGATAAATAATTTGAAAAAATAAATTGTTCATTTAGAGAAACTGATGGCGATATTAATGCAGCAATATTATCTGTCTTGTTGGATTGTATGAGGGATGAAATAATTGCATTGAGTTGGTGTCTCGATTCTTCAATGGTGCTTTCAATCAACGTTCCATTGCTTTTAATCAACGGCGTTAATAATCGATCCTCAGAATAAATTCCATCAAAACCAAATCTGTCTCTATCTGCGATCCAGGTTTCATTAATGCTTTCATTTTGCATTGGAACAACACGCTTAATCTTGTTATTTTTGACATGCATGTAGAGATTTGTGCCCACACAGTCATGAGGTGAAACACTTTGTATCTGATCCATTTCCCAAGTTCGGTCTGTGTAGCGATAAGGCTTGTTGTTTAAAGCGCCAACAGGACATAGATCAATAATATTGCCAGAGAGTTCATGGTTAACTGTTTGTTTAACATAAGTGCTAATATTTGACGTTTCACCTCGTCCCATAGTTCCCAATTCTTCAATTCCAGCTACCTCAGAGCCAAATCGTGTGCATCGTGTACACATAATACATCTGGTCATATCAGTTGACACCAATGGCCCTAAGTCNTCATTAGGTTTTGTTAATTTCTGCAGATCAAATCTTGAGTTATTTTTTCCATAAGCATAAGCCAGGTCTTGAAGTTCACATTCACCTCCTTGGTCACATATAGGACAGTCCAATGGGTGGTTAATGAGAAGAAATTCCATGGTTGATTGTTGAGCAGTTTTAGTTGAATGAGATAAAGTATCAACGACCATTCCATCCGTAACTGTTGTAGCACATGCAGGTAGTGCATGATTTGAATTCTCAACTTCTACTAAACACATTCTACAGTTTGCAGCAATTGAGAGTTTTTCGTGATAACAGAAGCGAGGAATATAAATTCCTAATTCATCTGTGATTTCTATTAACATTCTTCCTTCATCAACACTGTGAAGAACATTATTAATAGTTATGTTTACTTTTTTATTGCTCATATTATGCCGCTATGGATTTACCATTGTTTTTTACCATGTATTCAAATTCGTTAAAAAAGTGCTCAATAAAACTTTGGACAGGCCATGCAGAAGCATCACCAAAAGCACAGATAGTATTGCCTTCAATTCTATTCGCTACATCAACCAATAATTCAAGATCATTATTTTTTCCATTACCTTTTGTGATTCGATCTAGAATTCTATAAAGCCAACCTGTGCCTTCTCGACATGGTGTGCATTGACCGCAGTTTTCAGCAAAATAAAATCTTGATATTCTTTTTAATAATTCAACCATGCAAGTTCCTTCAGCAATCACAATGACAGCACCGGTGCCTAAAGCAGACCCTGCATCTTGGAGTGATTCATAATCCATGGTGCAACTCTGAATAATGTCTGCCGGTAACACTTTTGTAGATGAGCCTCCTGGTATGACTGCTTTAAGAGATTTATTATTTTGCATTCCGCCTGCGTAAGTTAAAAGTTCATCAAATGAAATGCCTAGTGGTAACTCATAGTTACCTGGCTTGTTAACATGACCCGATACAGAAAATATAATAGTGCCTGGCGATTTTTCAGTACCAAATGATGAAAACCAGTTTGACCCATTTTGAATAATTTTAGGGATGCTTGCTAAAGTTTGGGTGTTGTTTATAGTTGTTGGTTTCCCGTAGAGACCAAAGTTAGCTGGAAAAGGAGGTTTAAATCTTGGTTTACCTTGTTTGCCTTCTAACGATTCTAATAAGCCTGTTTCCTCTCCGACAATATAAGCGCCAGCTCCTAAAAAGTTATGGAGATTAAAGTCTATACCTGAATCAAGAATATTTGTTCCCAATAATCCTAATTCATAAGCTTCATGAAGGGCTTGCTCTATGCGTGGAAAACACTCAACCATAAATTCCCCGCGTACATAGTTGTAACCAACCGTTGACCCAGTTGCAAAACCAGCAATCGCCATACCTTCAATCAGAGCATGAGGGTTATATTTTAAAATATCTCGATCATGGCAGGTTCCGGGTTCACTTTCATCTGAATTACAAACGATGTATTTCTGTTGATTTGATTCTGGCATGAAGCTCCATTTTTTACCTGTTGGAAANCCAGCACCTCCTCTGCCTCTAAGTCCTGATTGAGTAACAGTATCGATTATCATTTCTGGTGAGTATTTATTGTTGTTATCAGTGAGTATTGATTTCCATGTTTGGTAACCACCGGATGATAGATAAGCTTGAATAGACCATGGTTCTTCGTCNTTAATATTAGAGAAAATAACTTGGTTTAAATCAGTCATTATTTTTCTCCANATCATTTAATATCTGATCAACAGTTTTGATATCAAGGTTTTCAATATAATGATGATCAACCATCATCATAGGAGCGCCAGTGCATGCGGCTAAACATTCTTCTTCTTCTTTTAGAAAGATTTTACCGTCTATAGTCGATTGACCGGCTTTAATATTTAATCGTTTTTCTATGTGTTGAAGAATATTGTCGGAACCATTAAGCATGCATGAGATGTTTGTGCAAACTGCAATTTCATGCTGACCAACAGGTTTAGTTTGGAACATTGAATAAAAAGTTGCGACTTCAAATACTTGTATCTTGGGGATGTCTAAATAATCAGCCACCTCNATCATTAACTCAGTTGTTAAGTATCCTCCGGTATGATNTTGAACGGCATGCAATGATCCAATAATGGCAGATCGTTGCTTGCCTTCAGGGAATTTTCCTATCCAGTGATCTATTTCTTCTTTGATTTTAGTATTTAACATGGAGTTCTCAATTAACGATCTATTTCTCCAAAGACAATATCCAATGTGCCAATAATAGAAACAACATCAGCTAACATATGGCCTTTAGACATTTCATCAATTGCTGCAAGATGAGCAAAACTGGGCGGTCTAACTTTCATNCGATAGGGTTTATTGGCACCATCTGACATTAAAAAAACACCAAACTCACCTTTTGGATGTTCAATTGCAGAATACACTTCCCCTTGAGGAACTGAATAACCCTCAGTAAAAAGTTTAAAGTGATAGATTAGTGATTCCATGTCATGCTTCATATCAGATCGTTTGGGACTAGCATAACGATTGTCCTCAATTATCACAGGACCAGGATTATCTCTCAGCCACTGTATACATTGTTGGATAATACTATTTGATTGACGCATTTCCTCAACTCTAACAAGGTAGCGATCATAACAATCCCCGTTTNGACCGATAGGTATCAAGAAATCAAGTTCGTCGTAAACCTCATAGGGCTGTTTACGTCTAAGATCCCATTCCACGCCTGAACCTCTTAACATAGGCCCTGTAAAGCCTAAATCTTTCGCCCTTTCTGGCGTCACCACACCGATGTCAACTGTTCGTTGTTTCCAAATTCTATTATCAGTAAGCAGTGTTTCATATTCATCAACCAGTGAAGGAAACCTGTTAGTAAAATCTTCTATAAAATCCAATAAAGACCCTTCTCTATTGTAATTTAGTCGTTTAACTTTTTTCTCAGAGATGTATCGATTAGCTTGATATTTAGGCATTTGTTCAGGCAGGTCTCTATAAACACCGCCTGGCCTATAATAAGTGGCATGCATTCTTGCACCAGAAACAGCTTCATAAATATCATAGAGGTCTTCTCGTTCTCTAAAACAGTATAGAAATAGAGCCATCGCTCCAATATCTAAGCCATGACATCCTAGCCAGAGTAGATGATTCATAAGGCGAGTAATTTCATCAAACATTACTCTAATGTATTGAGCACGTCTGGGAGGGTTAATACCTAAAAGTTCTTCAATTGCTAAAACATATGGATGTTCACAACACATCATGGACACATAGTCCATCCTATCCATATAACCAATAGAATGATTATAAGGTTTTATTTCAGCTAGTTTTTCAGTTCCCCTATGAAGAAGACCAATGTGAGGATCTAGATTTCTAACAACTTCACCGTCCATTTCCATGATTAATCTTAAAACACCATGAGCGGCAGGATGTTGTGGCCCAAAATTTAAAGTTAATTTACTCTCTGTCATTTTTATCCCTGATAACTTTCGGAACGCTTGGACGTGTACTGATGCTAACAGGTCGGTAAATAACTCGTTCCTCGTCTTCATCATAAACAACCTCTAAGTTTCCATTGGTTGGAAAATCTTTTCTAAAGGGGTGTCCAATAAATCCATAGTCTGTGAGAATTCGCCTTAAATCAGGGTGTCCTTTAAAATGGATGCCCATTAAATCAAAGGCTTCACGTTCAAACCAATTTGCTGAGTTCCAAATTTTATTTAAAGATGGAACACTGGGAGGGTTTAATTCAGTCGTGAAGACTTTTAAAGTGAGTCTTTCATTATATGTAAGAGATAATAACTGGTAGAACACAGCAAACCGATCAGTGAAGGTCTCATCAGCTTCTGGAATAATTGTTTGTTTTACAGCTCTAGAGTAGCCTGAATTTGTGGCATCATTAGTTGTCCAATCAGCTTCCCCATAAGTTAGATAATCTACAGCACAGACATCAATCAACATGCAATAATCAAGATCTGAATTAGTTTTGAGGATTTTGCAAACATTGATTAGATCTGCCTGATCTATTTCTAAGATTAGGTTTTGTTCATTTTCTAAAAAACCTACGTTAAATTCAGTAAGCTTAGTTTTAATAATGTCTATGTGTAAATTCTTATCCATTTGCTATTGATTCTTCTGCTTTGATTTTCTTCTGTAGTTCAATAATTCCATTTATTAGTGCTTCGGCTGTAGGCGGACAACCCGGAACATATATGTCAACCGGTATAATTTGATCACACCCTCTAACTACTGAATAAGAGTGATGATAATAGCCACCACCGTTAGCACATGAGCCCATGGAAATAACCCATTTAGGTTCTGCCATTTGATCGTAAACCTTCCTTAGTGCAGGGGCCATTTTATTAACTAATGTGCCAGCAACAATCATTACATCTGATTGCCTAGGGCTGGGGCGATAAAAAACTCCAAATCGATCAGTATCATATCTTGCAGCAGCTGAATGCATCATTTCAATACCACAACAAGCTAACCCAAGAGTGACCGGCCACATTGATCCTGTTCTTGCCCAGTTAACTAATTTATCAACCGAGGTGATAACAAAGCCAGGACCTTGTTGATCAATAATTTCATTGTCTTTATCTGTTAATCCCATTCTAGTGCACCTTTATTCCATTCATAGATAAAACCAATCACTAATACCAATAGAAAGATGACCATAGCAATTAAGCCCGTTGTTCCAATTTGTTTAAGTGCAATTGCCCAAGGAAAAAGGAATGCAATTTCTAAGTCAAAGATGATAAAAAGAATTGCAACCAGATAATATCTTACATCGAAGGGAATTCTGGCATCTTCAAATTCTTCAAATCCACATTCATAGGGTGAGAGCTTTGCTTTTGATTTATTTCCTTTACCGAAAAGAAAGCCAAGAAGAAGTAACAAAACACCAAGGAAGGCTGCTACTCCTATAAAGATTATAATTGGCAGATAATTCTCTAACATAGTGTTAATCCGAACAGTACCAAGTTTATTTCTCAAAAAACGAGTGTATTGTATCAGCTTTTATTAAAAATAAAATGCTTAATGTATTCAATTACTTAGGAATACAAAAAATAACATAAACATTATATAATCTTATTATTTGTGAATATCATGTGGATAAATAAATGCTATAAATATTGTTATATTATTCATGGATTTACGATGAGCGATTATAAGATAGTTTAAATTATGCCGATGGCCGGACTCGAACCGGCACAGCTTTCGCTACTGCCCCCTCAAGACAGCGTGTCTACCAGATTCCACCACATCGGCTNTTTTATAATTTAATTATCCTTGGGAATTTGAGGAGTCGCTATATTTGTTTCTTCGTTGGTTTCTTCGTTTGTTACTGGATTAACATTATCCAAGATACTATTTGTCTGGACACTGCCTTTGTTAAGATAGGCAAGCGTTAAACTTGTAATAAAGAATATGGTGGCTAAAACAGCTGTAGATCTTGACAAGAAATTAGCTGAACCCTTAGATCCAAACAAAGTACCNGATGCACCTGCACCAAATGCAGAACCCATATCAGCCCCTTTTCCTTTTTGTAATAGTATTAACACAACTATTAAAATAGCTGTAACTACGTGAAAACTAAGCAGCAAAGAATTGATGTCATTCATTATTTATTTCCTTAGCNATATTATAAATCTTGTTAAATTCACTTGCATCTAATGATGCTCCCCCGATTAATGCACCGTTGATATGACTCATTCTAAATAAGTCATAAGCGTTATTACCGTTTACACTACCGCCATAGATTATAGCTATTTTTTTACTTTGAATAGAATCTATTTTATCTAGNGTTTCTTGAATAAAAATATGAACTTCATTCGCAATTTCAGGTGTAGCAGTTTCACCAGTGCCTATTGCCCATATAGGTTCATAAGCAATTATAAATGACTCTTCACTTAAAACATCTTTATTTATAACTGACAAAATTTGATTTTCTATATGCTGAAAAGTCTCTTGTTGTTGTCGTTGATATAAAGATTCACCAACACATANTATAGGCTTTAAATTATGCGATACAGCAGATTGAAACTTCTTACTAATAACGTCATTAGTCTCATCATGATACTCTCGACGTTCAGAGTGACCTATAATTACATATTCAACATTAAGATCTTTCAACATTGATGCTGATACTTCACCTGTATAGGCTCCATCAGAATTAAAAGAAATATTTTGGGCTCCCCTTATTATATTGTTTGGTGCTAACGTATCTAATTCGTTTAAATAGCAATCAGCAGGACAAATAATCATTTTTACATCTTCATCTGTATCCACATTTAGTGAATTACAGAAAGTTCTAGTAAATTCCTTAGAACCGTTCATTTTCCAATTAGCTGAAATAAAGTATTTATTCATGTTATATGTTTATTTCTTTGATCAAGTGCTTAACTTTGTTAACTGCTTCTTCATTATCCGATTCAATGAGAATTCTTAGTAATGGCTCAGTTCCAGACTTTCTAATAATGACTCGACCATCTTNAATTAAGGTCGATGCTTTATCTTGCAGCGTATCAATCTTCTCTGTGTCAATATTTTGAAGATCAATATTAATATTATGTTGGTTTACCAAAGTTAGTCCTTTTGTTAAATTGCTTATAGGACTTTTCTTGTTTAACGATTCTTTGATTATAATAAGTGCTGTTAGTAGCCCATCACCAGTAGGTAAATATTCAAGATTAATTATGTGTCCAGATGTTTCCCCTCCAATAATGGAGCCTGATGATTGCATCATTTTGTAAACGTTTTTATCCCCTACATCAGATCTAAGTAATTCAATGTTTTTCTTTTTTAATGATTTTTCTAATCCTGAATTAGTCATTACTGTTCCTACTACTTTAGAATTAAATGATGAGTTATTAATGTTTGCAGCGCTTAAGATGTAAAGTATTTGGTCGCCATCTAATAATTCTCCTTGATCATCGACAAGTACTATTCTGTCAGCATCACCATCAAGCGCAATACCTAGATCAGAATTCGTAGCTTGCACAGTGTTCTTAATAGTCTCTGGGTATGTGGAGCCGCAATTTTTATTGATATTGTACCCGTTAGGTGAACAGGCTATAGGTATCACTTCTGCTCCAAGTTCAAGGAGTAACTGAGGAGCTATTTTATAAGCTGCGCCGTTAGATGTATCTACAACTATTTTTAATCCATCAAGAGGTTGAGTAGCACCGTTAAATACTTTACGAAGAAGTTGTTTGTATTTGTCCCTAGAATTGCCAGATCGATATGCTTTACCAATCATACTAGCTGTTTTTGTTACAGGGTTTTCATTAAGTCTGGACTCAATTGTATTCTCAAGTAATTGCTCTATTTTTTGCCCATCTTGATTAATAATTTTAATTCCATTGTATTCATAAGAATTATGGGAAGCACTAATAACAATCCCAAAGTTAGCTTCTGATTCTCTGACATAATGAGAGATTGCTGGAGATGGNAGAGGTCCTAACAAGATTACTTTTAGTCCGTAGGCAACAAATGCAGACTCTAATGCTGATTCAAACATATAGCCTGATATTCTAGTGTCTTTGCCAATCGCTACTTGGCCGCCATTTGGTGTTAATGTTGATGCTATTGCTGACGCTAACTTCATAGTGAAATCAACAGTCATAGGGTATTCCCCTACTTTACCTCTGATGCCATCAGTTCCAAATACTTTATTATTTTCATTCATAATTCATCTCTCTAGTTAGAGAATCGACTATTCTATAGCTATTAGTGGCTATTTAGCTAATTTTTATGCTATTTATAAAATAAATGACTTAATTTATTAATGTTCAGTGGCTGGACCGCCAATATCAGAAGATGGTTTAGTGTTATCAGATGAGTCATCATTAGAATCCCAATCTTCAGGTGGTCGTGGTTCTCTATCATTCATAATATCTTTTATTTGATCGCTATCAATCGTTTCATACTTGATAAGTGTTTCAGCCATTTTATGTAATCGATGAATTTGTTTATTAATAATAGTTGTTGCTTTGTCATATGTTTCATCAATAATTTTCCTGACTTCATCATCTATCAGTTTAGCTGTTACATCTGAGACTTGTTTTGTTTGCGTAACCGACCGACCAAGGAAAACTTCCCCTTCTTCTTCACTATAAGTTAATGGCCCTAATTTCTCTGATAATCCCCATTTAGTTACCATGTTTCGGGCAATTTCTGTGGCCCTTTCAATATCATTTGATGCACCGGTAGTAACCGCTTCTTTACCAAAAATAATTTCTTCAGCAACTCTGCCTCCAAATAGACTTGTGATTTGTCCCAATAGACGTTGTTTACTCATACTGTAGCGATCATCTTCTGGAAGGAACATAGTGACACCTAATGCTCTACCTCTAGGAATAATGGTTACTTTGTAAACAGGATCGTGCCCATCAATTGATAAACCAACGATAGCATGGCCTGCTTCATGATAAGCTGTTAATTTTCTTTCATCTTCACTCATTACTAGAGACTTACGTTCAGTACCCATCATGATTTTGTCTTTTGCTTTATCAAGATCATCCATATTTACATATTTTTTATCTGCTCTGGCTGCAAGAAGTGCAGATTCATTAACTAGATTAGCTAAGTCAGCTCCTGAAAAACCTGGTGTGCCTCTAGCTATGATTGAGGGTTTTACATTTTTATCCAATGGTACTTTTCTCATATGAACTTTAAGAATCTGTTCCCTACCTTTTACATCAGGTAGAGGGACGATAACTTGTCGATCAAAACGACCAGGTCTAAGGAGTGCAGAATCTAATACATCGGGTCTATTTGTAGCAGCAATTACTATGACACCAACATTGTCCTCAAAACCATCCATTTCAACCAGTAACTGATTAAGGGTGTTCTCGTTCATCATGTCCTCCACCAAGGCCTGCTCCACGTGATCGTCCAACAGCGTCTATTTCATCAATAAATATAATGCAGGGTGATTGTGTTTTTGCTTCTTGAAACATATCCCTAACTCTAGAGGCTCCAACACCAACAAACATTTCTACAAAGTCTGACCCTGATATTGTAAAAAAAGGTACCTTTGCTTCTCCAGCAATTGCCCTAGCTAATAGT
>JGI24816J26688_1000259_pt1 | contig 12876 bp, 9 predicted proteins | sample METZYME_3_250m_FD_26688 | JGI IMG/M metagenome (IMG submission 26688)
ATAATCAGAACAATCCTTCTGCTGTGTCGATGACCGGTTCCAAAATATCATCGCCCGTAACAGGATTGACCCACCGTATTGTCGCAATACCCCTACAACACACTACGCTTACTAAGAACTCCGACAAGCCGAAAGGATCGATTGTGCATCGAGCTGGTAGGCCTGGTAAAGCTCGGTGAGCGTGCCGGATTCTCCAAATCGATCGACCCCCAGCCCGCACACACGGTGTCCTGCAACCGCGCCTAGCCAAGTCAGTACCGATGGATGTCCGTCAGTAACCGTCACGATACGGGCATTCGAGTCAATCACGCCAAGAAGTTTTTCAACCTGTGCAGAACACCTTTCCAATCCGCTGTACCGTATCCGCTGTGCTTCCATCCAGCCCCGATGAAGACGATCAGCCGAAGTAATGGCAAGCACCGCAGTCGAGCGAGCAAATCAGCGCCTATAGCAATATCTTGGCCCTCCGTCTCCTCATGTTGTAAATACGAAAACGCAAAACTCATGATCGCTGAAAGTTCATCGGTAAACGCTGGCTCGAATGATGCCAAGCCCGGCTTGCTCATTCCGATCAGAGGCGTCCCAATAGACTGATGAGCACCACCTTCTGGCGCCAATGAGATACCTGAAGGTGTAGCGACCAGCAAAAAACGTGCATCCTGGTAACAAGCATAATTCAATGCATCCAGGCCCCTTTCGACAAACGGATCGTAGATTGTGCCCACGGGTAACAGGCGTTCTCCGAAGATCGAATGAGAAAGGCCCGCCGCCGCCAAGAGCAGAAAAAGGTTGTTTTCAGCAATACCCAGTTCAATATGCTGTCCAGTTGGCGATGCTCGCCACCTATGCATCGTTTGTAGCTCCTCAACGGTAAACATGTCTGTCTGGCCATTGACATGGAACAGTCCACGCTGGTTTACCCAGCCACTTAGATTTGTTGACACCGTCACGTCGGGCGATACAGTAATGATCCTTTGAGCGAGTTCAGTATCCTGCCTGGCTAAACTCGCCAGTACTCGACCAAATGCTTCCTGGGTTGACATTTGATGCCCGTCCGGTTTTGGAAAAGGATAAGGCACCGCGACCACAGGTGAATTTTTTCGCCTCTGGCTCGCTGTACAAAAAGGTGCGCTGTGTAAGAACGAACGCAATTCCGACTCTGGCACACCTGTGCCCGCTGACGGCAACCACTCCTCTCCATCACTGATATTATGTTCAGACTTCAGTCGTTGGATCTGCTCAGACGTCAACATTCCGGCGTGATTGTCTTTGTGGCCAGCCAGCGGCAGTCCAAACCCTTTAATGGTATAGGCGAAAAAACAGGTGGGCTTGTCATCGCCTATGCTTTCAAATGCCTCCAGCATGCTTTCGATACAGTGCCCACCAAGGTTAGTCATCAAGGCATTCAGTGCACGGTCGTCATACCGTGCCAATAATTCCGACACGCTGGAACGGGATCCCATATCCGCCTGGAGCGCTTCACGCCAAGCTTCACCGCCTTTGTACACCAAGGCGGAGTATTTTGAATTAGGGCAGGAGTCTATCCATTGCCGTAAAGCATCCCCACCGGGTTGCTCAAATGCTTTGTGNAGGAGTTTTCCATACTTGATCGTTACCACCTCCCATCCCATACTCACAAACAACCGGTGGAAACGTGTTAACAAGCGATCTGAAATGACCGCATCCAGACTCTGACGGTTATAGTCGACGATCCACCACAGATCCCGCACACTGTGCTTCCAACCTTCAAGCAACGCTTCATAGATGTTGCCCTCATCAAGTTCAGCATCGCCCAACACACAAACCATTCTGCTCCTGGATCTTCGCCATGAATGCGCCTCAAGGTAGTCCTGAATGAGCGCAGCGAAACTTGTCATCGCCACACCCAGTCCAACCGAGCCCGTAGAAAAGTCCACGTCATCGATATCTTTTGTGCGTGATGGGTAGGACTGGGCGCCCCCAAGCGCCCTGAACTTGGCAAGATGACCTTTATCCTGTTTTCCAAACAGATACTGAATGGCATGAAAAACAGGACTACCGTGGGGCTTAACTGCGACGCGATCTTCTGGCTTCAAGACTGCAAAGTAAAGAGCAGTCATGATCGTCACCATGGATGCACAGGACGCCTGATGGCCGCCTACCTTTAGTTCGCCATCGCTCCCGAATATGATTCGCATGGTGAATCATCCAGGTGGACAACCACAGCACCTTTTTCTCGAGGATCTTGAGAAAATNCAGTTGGTTCGGCGTGTTGCCAGTTGGAGGTGGTTCGTCGTCCGGGTCGAAAGAGATCACTTGCATGTGGATCAATCAGGATGCTGGGGTATCGGGTCAATATATTGCTTTTAATTAGAATTTATCTACTTATTTTCCTGCTATATTTGGACTTTAAGCATTTTTATATCAAATTTATTCGAACAGAGAAATAATATGCCTTATAGCTTCGACAGCACGGATCGCCGGATTCTTCAGGTCATTCAGGAGAATGCACGAATTTCGAATACCGAACTGGCGGATCGTATTGGGCTTTCGCCGTCACCCTGCTGGCGACGGGTGCGTACGCTCGAGGATAATGGCATCATTGAACGGTACGTGACCCTGGTCAATGCGAAAGCTGTTGGTCTGCCGATCACTGTATTTGCGACTGTCGCTCTCGAAAAACAGGTCGAGCCCGCATTAGAGTCATTCGAGAAGGCGGTGATGGAACGACCTGAAGTTATGGAGTGCAATCTCATGACCGGCGAGTTCGACTATCTGCTTCGAGTAGTAGTACCCGACCTTGTTGCTTACGAACGCTTCCTGATGGATCATTTAACACGTATTAAAGGAATCGCCAGTATCAAGTCGAGTTTTTCACTCAAACAGGTCAGCTATAAGACAGCGCTGCCACTACCCAGTTGATCCGAATCAATCTGAACACTCCCCCCGAACATAAGGCGATTCAACTGTGAAACTACGAGAGCCTGTAATTGTCGGTGTTGCACAGGTTTCACAACGAGAAGATGACCCTTTAGCAGCCCGATCACCGCTGGATCTCATGGTCGATGCTGTATCCCAGGCAGCGCTAGATAGCGGCAATCCTGAGATTCTAAAATCCACAAACTCTATCCGGGTGGTCCGGGGTATGTGGGGCTACCAGAACCCAGCGCAGTCCATAGCCGAGAAACTCCACTTAACACAGATCGAAACCGGACTTACATCACTCGGCGGCAACTATGTGCAGACACTGGCAAATCAAAGCTTTCTGGATATCCAATCGGGACACTCGGATATCATTGTGCTCACCGGAGCTGAATGTGGGCGGACGCAATCACGTGCACGATCGGCCGGCTTGACCCTCGACTGGAACCCTGTTTCTGCTACCCCCGGACAAGACCCAATCGGTAGAGCTCAGGGGATCACGCAACCCGATGTATTTATTGGCAGCCACCGCAATACCCGTCACCAGGCTGAACTTCAACGCGGGATTCGACACCCCATCCAGTACTATCCTCTGTTTGAAATTGCTTTACGGTCTGCTTCAGGCGAAACGGTCTCGAACCACTTCGAAAGAATCGCCAGACTTTGGTCCGGTTTCAGCACCGTAGCAAAAAACAACCCAGACGCCTGGATTCAACGTGAGTATTCAGCACAAGAGATCGCCACTGTTACTCAATTTAATCGGCCGGTATCACTGCCCTACCCCAAGTTGATGAATTCAAACAACAGCGTTGATCAGGGTGCCGCCCTCATCGTGACATCGTCAACGAAAGCTAAACAACTCGGTATTCCTCGCGACCGATGGATCTACCCGCATGCCTCGACGGAAGCCTGGGATCACCTTCATGTGTCTGAACGAGATAACCTGTATTCGTCGCCGGCCATCCGCCTTGCAGCTGCGCGACTACTTGAATTGACCAACCTCGATTCGAGAAGTTTCGACTATGTCGACCTTTACAGTTGCTTTCCATCCGCAGTTCAAATCGCTGCAAACGAAATTGGCCTGTCCCTGAACCAGCCACTAACCGTGACCGGCGGCCTGACATTTGCTGGCGGTCCTTGGAACAATTATGTCATGCACGCAATCGCACGTACCGCTATTCTGCTGCGATCAAATCCCGCCGCGCTTGCCTTGGTTACAGCCAATGGCGGATTGCTGACCAAACACGCGTTGTGTATCTATTCCGGCACGCCACCCCAACAACCGTTCGCCTGGGCCAGCGTCCAAAAAGATGTAGACAACCTGTACCGACGCCCTGTCAAAGCCAGTCACGAAGGGGAAGCAACGATAGAGACCTACACCGTCATGTATGAAAACCAGGCGCCAAGCGTCGCATATGCGGCATGCCTTCTGGACGACGGACAGAGAACGTGGGCAAATATCCTCGATACAGACATCATTGCCAGTATGATCACATCGGAATTTTGTGGCTGCTCTGGGAAAATAGATGCCAATGGCCACTTTATCCCATAGAGCTAACTTAGTATTGTGACCGCTTGTGTAACTCATATTCCCTGTGACCAGGTCACTTATCTAGGCCAGGGGCTCGTACGGCCCGAATGTGTTCTAGCGACCCGCAAAGGCGACATCTATGCCAGCCACGGTGAGGGCGGCATCACACATATAACTCCCACGGATGACGTTACAATCTATTTCGCCAATAACAGTGAGAAGCCCGCTGATTTTTTGCCGAATGGCTTCTCTCTCCGGCCAGATGGCTCTTTTCTTGTCGCTAACCTCGGTCAGTCGGGTGGTGTCTACGTGCTTGAGCGAGACGGTTCATTGCAACTCTTAATCAATGAAATCGACGGGTTGGCACTACCGGCAACCAATTTTGCTAATCTCGATCGAGAGGGTCGGATCTGGATCTCTGTAAGCACAACTGCAATTGACCGCGAAAAATCGTTTAACAAATCTATAGCAGACGGATTTATCGCGCTCGTTGACCACTCAGGCGCTCGAATTGTCGCGGATGGAATCGGCTTCACTAATGAAAACAAGGTTGATCCCTCCGGCCACTGGTTGTACGTCCATGAAACAATGGGTCGATCGTTGTTGCGATTCCCGATACGAGCAAATGGTGACCTCGGCCCACGTGAAACGGTTACCGACTACGGTTCGGGAGTTTATCCCGACGGGTTTGAGTTCGACAGTGAAGGTGGTGTCTGGTGTACCAGTGTACTTAGCAACCGTATTATTCGGTTGGATCCAGATGGTGTTCAGCAGATAATCATCGATGCCGGTAACCCTGATCTAGTCGAGCGTGCCGAGTTAGCCTATCGGACTAATACGTTTTCCCGTTCATTGATCAACGAGGGTCTGCATAGCCCACTTGGAAACTGCGCTAGCTTGTGTTTTGGCGGCAACGACCTTAAGACCGTATACATCGGCAGCCTTCATCTGGACAAAATAGCCTGTTTTCGTTCACCCGTGGCGGGAACACCCCCGTCCCACTGGCTGTTCTAGACCCTGTTTATAGCTGAGTATCAAGACACTCCTTGCAGCCCGACAGAACGCATGGTAGAAATGATTCGCATGAATAATGGAGTATATTTCTAATGACAAGACCGACAAAAGTCGAAGTGACCGAAGTAGGCCCACGTGATGGCTTGCAGGCAGAGCCCAGGTTTGTCGAGACCGAAATAAAGATCCAACTCGTCAACGATCTGATTGGTGCAGGTGTCCCTCGCATAGAGTTCTCGTCCTTTGTTTCACCTCGTGCAGTTCCCCAACTCGCTGATGTTGCTGAAGTGTTTGAAGGTATCGACAGATCCGGTTCCACTGTACTTGCTGCTCTGGTACCAAACGCTAAAGGTGCAGTGCGCGCGGTCGATGCGGGTGTTCACGAAATCATCGTTTTCCTGTCCGCCTCAGAAAGTCATAACAAAAAAAATGTCAATCGTTCTGTCGAGGAATCCTTAGCTGGGTTTGAGGAGGTCGCACGAATCGCAGCTGAGGCGAGTATTCCAGTCCAAGGGGTCATCGCGACCGCGTTTGGGTGCCCTTTTGAAGGCGACGTACCGATCGAGCAACTTGGACGTATCGCGCAACACTACAGCAAACTCGGATTTAAAGGTATCGGACTAGGGGATACCACCGGCATGGCCACACCACCAATCGTAAGGCGCGCGGTCAAGTATCTTCAAGATACGCTGCCAGAACTCCCTATTGGACTTCACTTTCACAACACTCGGGGTCTGGGATTGGTCAATGTGATGGCTGGGCTAGATGAAGGCATAGACCAGTTCGACGCCTCATTTGGTGGAATCGGGGGCTGCCCCTTCGCTCCCAAAGCGACCGGCAATATCTGTACCGAAGATTTGGTCTACATGCTGCACGAAATGAACATCGATACGGGTATTGATCTACAAGCGCTGATGACTATCGCCACACAGGTAGAAACAATCGTAGGGCACAATCTGCCCGGTCAGGTCATGAAAGCCGGACCCCGTCTTGACTTGCACTCGATGACTTCTGTTGCGACCGCACAAGGCTGACCAACCGCAGTGACTCTCTGTGCCACTTAAAGGTTTACGGGTTGTCGATCTTACTCGGATCCTCGCAGGTCCTTTCTGTACCCAGCTTCTTGCGGACCTGGGCGCCGAAATCATCAAAATTGAAGGCCCCGGTGGAGATCCCGTCCGTCAACAGGGGGCCATTGTAAATGGGCTGAGTTGGTACTTCGCCCAGTTCAATCGAAACAAAAAATCCGTGGTACTGAACCTGTACGACGACGATGACAAAAGCACACTGTCGCATCTTCTAGAAACAGCCGACGTTCTGGTTGAGAATTTCCGCCCAGGAATTCTTTCCGATATGGGTTTCGGACCACGGGAACTAGAGCGCCTCAACCCGAGGCTGATTCACGCCAGCGTAAACGGTTACGGCACTGTCGGGCCTTATGCCGATCGTCCTTCATTTGACTTTATTGCCCAGGCCATGAGTGGCTTTATGAGCGTGAATGGACCCCCCGACGGCGAACCGCAGCGCGCTGCTCCGCCGTTAAGCGATCTCATTGCCGGGTTGTACTGTGCATTTGGGATTCTGGCCGCGCTGCACGAGCGAGGAAACAGCGGGATCGGCCAACAGGTTGAAACCAGCTTGACTGGTGGCCTTGTCAGCATGTTGGCTTATCTTTCTGCTGAATATTTTGCAACTGGCGAGATACCCAAACGAACCGGCAATGATCATCCTATCGTATCGCCGTATGGATTATTCCGTGCCAAAGATGGAATGATTGCTGTCGCACCGTCAACTGATGTTTATGTCGAACGATTCTTGGAAGTGCTCGATCTCGAAGACCTACTGGCAGATCCACGCTACAGCACCAATTCTGAAAGACTCCTGCACCGAAATACACTCTCACAGTGTATCAACGATGTGACCTGTCTACGGTCGGTTGCACACTGGATCACGGCCATCAACAATGCAGGCTGTCCTTGCGGAAGAGTGATGGATCTCGCTGAAGTGTTTGAGGACCCTCAAATCCTGGCACAGGAAATGGTTATCGACGTCCCCCATCCAGGTCACGGTAGCGTCAGGATGACCGGATTCCCGGTTAAGCTCTCACGAACACCCGCTGGTATTCAACGCCCGGCGCCGGACCTGGGTGCAGATACCGAAGACATACTCAGTAATCTCGACCAGCACCCACTCTAGCGTGGGCAGCGCCATAGCTAGAAACAACACTCCACAATACATCATCCGCCAAGCCTTTAGCAGCTGAATACCAAACGTGTCGAAACGATCTCATACGACCTACGATCAGGCAGCTTTGTCAGCCGCAATTCGTGATGCCGACCTCAGGGTATTACTGATGAGCCTCGTACATCAGACGGGGGATACGCACTGGCTGGAAGCACCNTACACACCATGTCGTGACGTACGCCTGATTGCTGATCCCTCCGCTGGCTTGCCTGAGGCTGTGCAGTCNGATCTACGCGCACGCGCCATAGAGGTTTTTTCGCAATCCAGCTCTGGACCAGCCCTGACAAATCCAGATGATCACTTGATGATTAGAATGATGAGTGCCTGCCTGGGTGAAGCAGTACCGCCAGAGTATGCACCGGCCATGCGTGATGAACTTGGCTTTACTGACCGGGATATTCACTGGTCTAAANCTCCAGAACAATCCGAGCTTGCCGGCCGGNATGTGTTGATCGTGGGAGCCGGCGTAAACGGTATTGTGCTGGGTGCCAAATTGGGTCAACTCGGTATCCGATATACCATAGTCGAGAAGAACNAGGGTGTGGGTGGGACCTGGCTGGAAAANNCTTATCCGGGTTGTGGAGTCGACACGCCCAATCACGCCTACTCACTCTCATTCGGCCGGCGGTACCGCTGGAGTCGATATTTTTCGCTGCGCGATGAAATTCAGGACTATCTGGAGTGTTGCGCCACTGAATTCGGCGTTCGAAGCCATATACGTTTTCAAACAACCGTGAGGGGCGCCCAATGGATCGAGCCTGACCGCTGCTGGGAAACTGAGCTTGAAGGGCCTGGTGGCAAGGAGCGTTTTCGCAGTGGGTTTCTGGTCAGCGCAATCGGCCAGTTCAATCAGTCCCGGAAGCCAACGATCCCCGGTTGTGAATCTTTTCAGGGAGAAGCATTTCACAGTGCACACTGGCCGCCCGAGTTAGATGTAACCAATCAGCACGTCAGCATTATTGGTACCGGCGCTTCGGCAATGCAGATCGTGCCGTCAATTGCGAATCAAGTGAAAAGCCTGACGATCTACCAGCGTACGCCACAGTGGATCCGGCCCATACCGGGTTATGGTGAATCAATCCCACAGGGCGCACAATGGTTGCTGGAACAACTTCCCTACTATGTCGAGTGGTTTCGATTCACGATGTTATGGCGCTATGGAGATGGCTTATTGCCATATCTACGCAAAGATCCCGACTGGCCCCATCCAGAACGCGCGCTTAACCGGGTTAACGACAGACATCGACAGGAAATGGTTGACTTTATGTCGGACCAACTCCAAGACCACCCGGATCTCGCAGCTCACTGTCTTCCTGACTATCCAGCTTACGGCAAACGAATACTGCTGGATAATGGCTGGTATCACGCACTGACACTGCCCCAGGTTCACCTCATTACTGACCCCATCAGTCGGATTACAGAATCAGGAATCTTAACAACAGACGACGTTCATCGAAGCGCCGATGTCCTGATTTACGCGATTGGCTTTGAGATGATGCAGATGGCCTCACGCCTAAATATAAAAGGCCGGGGTGGCATTGATCTTAAGGACACCTGGGACGGTGACAACCCAACAGCCTACTTAGGGATGACAGTTCCGGGATACCCCAACTTTTTTTGCCTACTGGGTCCGAACACCGGCCTAGGCCATGGCGGCAGTGCTATGTTTCAGGCTGAGTGCCAGACTCGCTATGTCACTGCCTGCCTGGTCCGAATGATTGAAGAGGACCTCGCCTCACTGGAAGTACGTCGTGACGCGCACGACAACTATGTTGAGCGAGTCGACAAAGAACATCAGCAAATGATCTGGTCGCATCCTGGCATGACAACCTATTACCGTAATGCCCGAGGCCGAGTCGTAACCGTGATGCCCTGGAGGCTGGTTGACTACTGGGAGATGACACACGAGGCAGATCTGTCCAATTACCACGTTGAACGCCGAGAACGCGCTAGCCGTTAACCATTACCCGCCTGCAGCTGGTTAAACCCAGTTACTGAGGCATATCTGGCCAGCCATCCTCATTCGGGGGGAACCAGAACTCATCGAGAGCTCTCTGAATTTCTACAAGGCAACGGTCGCGACGACGCTCAAACTCTTTGATCGATCGACCAGCCTGAATCTCTTCACAACCGACTGCGGTAGCATTCACCAACTTCTCCGTAAAGTCCGGTGCTGGCAAGTGTGTCCAACGGTTCGCCACCTCCGGCGACCAATGCGCCATTGAATGTCGAATTCCCCCTTCACCCCCGGCCAGATGAAACGTCAACATGGGCCCCAAAAATGCCCAGCGCAAGCCAGGCCCGCCAGTGATCGCAGCATCGATCTGTGCTGGAGTACAGATCCCCGCCTCTATCATGTACAGCGCCTCGTGGAAAAGTACCTGCTGCAACCGGTCCGAGATATAACCGTCGATTTCAACCGGCGCCAAAAGCGGCCGCATTGCAAGTGATCGATAGAACGCAGCAGCTGCTCGCAGGGTATCCTCATCGGTTGCCTGGCCCCCGACTATTTCGACCAAAGGCAGTAAATAGACAGGATTGAAAGGATGCCCAATCATGACTCTTTGCGGATACTGAGTTTTTTCCTGCAGCAGAGTTGGCCGAATGCCAGACGAACTGGACGCAATGACGACATCAGGCGGAAGGAGTTGGTCAGCCTGGTTAATTAACCGGATTTTGAGCGCCTCGTCATCCGGTGCATTTTCCTGAACATAATCTGCAACCGACAACGCAGCCTCTAAGGAGGATTCAAACTTCAGCCGACTTCGATCTGCACTGGACTGCAGGCCAACCTCTTCCAAAATAGGCCACGCATTATCCACGTTGGCAAACAGCGTGGCCTCAGCCGAGGGATCCGGGTCCCATGCAACCACATCCAGGCCGTGGGCAAGACACCGAGCAGCCCAGCCGCTGCCAATCAGCCCAGTACCCAGGAGCACCACCGTATTAACCGGGTCACGCATTATCTTTCCCTGTGACTTTTTTGGAATCAGCGGGTTCAGTGCGGTTTCAGCTCCAGCCGAGCAATCTGATTTCGATGAACCTCATCCGGCCCGTCGGCTAAACGGAGCAAACGTGCAGTTGCATAAGCATGTCCGAGACCAAAGTCATCCGAGACACCACCACCACCGTGCGCTTGAATCGCCCAGTCGATAACCTGACAGGCCATATTGGGCGCTGCCACTTTTATCATCGCGATTTCTTTGCGCGCTTCTTTGTTACCATATTGGTCCATCTTGTGAGCGGTATACAGTGTCAGTAATCGATTCTGATCTATCATAATCCGAGCTTCGGCGATTCGTTCCTGAGTCACGGTCTGTTCAGCAACAGGTCGGCCAAATGCTACGCGGGATTTCACCCGGCGGCACATAGCCTCGAGCGCACGTTCTGCTAAGCCGATCAAACGCATACAGTGATGAATGCGGCCCGGGCCAAGGCGGCCCTGAGCTATCTCAAAACCCCGGCCTTCTCCAAGCAACATATTCGANGCGGGCACTCGAACATTCTCAAATAACACCTCGGCATGACCGTGAGGTGCATCATCAAAACCCAGCACGGGGAGATGCCGGAGCACCTTGACACCGGGCGCTGACATTGGAATGAGAATCATCGACTGCTGTCGGTAGCGATCCTCGTTATCGGGATCTGTCTTACCCATAAATATCAGAACCTTACAGCGGGGGTCGTTGGCACCTGAGGTCCACCATTTATGTCCGCTGACCACATACTCCGCCCCATCTCTGCGAATTTCAGACTGAATGTTAGTCGCGTCGGACGAGGCGACATCGGGCTCGGTCATCGCGAATGCAGAACGTATTTCTCCAGCCAGCAAAGGTGTCAGCCATTCATCCTGTTGCTCCGGGGNNCCATAACGTGACAACACTTCCATGTTTCCAGTATCGGGCGCGGAACAGTTGAANANCTCAGGCGCATAGGGGGAGCGCCCCATCACTTCACATAACGGTGCNTACTCGTAATTACTCAGGCCAGCGCCCAGTTCACTTTCCGGCAAAAAGAGATTCCACAGNCCANCCTCCCTCGCTTTGGTCTTCAATCCCTCTACGATCTCAGAAGGCTGCCAACGATCTCCTGTTGATAACTCTTCCTTAATTGGGGTTTCATTAGGATAAATATGNTCATCCATGAATTCTGACAACTGTNTGTGGAGTTCCGCACTCCGCTGAGATGTTTCTATCATGATTGACTACCCCCCAGTCANATTAGGCGATAAATATTTTCAAAACTTCAGCAAACAGAATCATGCGCCTTTTGAATGATTTCCAGCATCATAGGATTCGAAAGACTCACCATCTTCGGACAACTTCTCCAGTAACCGCGACAGTTTCCAGTGATCAAGATCAGATNTATCTGAATAGCGCCGGACACCGTCAGTCACAACATCAAGTCCAACCGCACCAGCCCAGTGCATAGGCCCACCACGCCAAACCGGGAAGCCGTAACCATTCAAATAGACCAGGTCAATATCACTTGCCCGAAGTGCAATACCTTCCTCAAGAATAGTAGCGCCAATATTGATCAGGGGGTACAGGCAACGTTCTAGAATCTCCTGGTCATCAAAATCGCGTGGCCCATCACCAAATTGGCGTGCGGCCTGNTCCGCCAAGTCCTTTACTTCCGGATCCGGCACTGGGACTCTGCTGCCCTTCTCATACAGGTAGTAGCCTCTGCGCGTTTTCTGGCCATATCGACCTAATTCACAAAGTCTGTTGGCTACAAATGAACCGGGGACATCAGCAGCAACACCATGTCCAGCAGCTTTTCGTTTTGCCCATCCAATATCCAGGCCAGCCAGATCCGATACCGCAAGCGGGCCCATCGCCATGCCGAATTCGTACATCACCCGGTCGATATGCTCGGGTGCAGCACCTTCTTCAACCATGATCGCGGCCTCTCCAAAATATCCCTCGAGCATCCGATTGCCGATAAAGCCGTGGCAGACACCCGAAACGATGGGCAGCTTCCCCATCCTGCGACCAAGATCCAACACGCTCATCAGAACAGCTTTGTCCACACTGTCTGTACGCACGACCTCGAGTAGTCGCATCACATTGGCCGGGCTGAAAAAATGCGTACCCAGTACATAACCCTTGCGCTCAGGGATGCTATCGGCGATCTCATTAACATCCAGATAGGAGGTATTCGATGTGAGCACGGCAGTAGGTTTAACG
>JGI24816J26688_1000261_pt1 | contig 12795 bp, 8 predicted proteins | sample METZYME_3_250m_FD_26688 | JGI IMG/M metagenome (IMG submission 26688)
ACAATCTAGTGGTTAGTCTGATAAGCAACGATCTTCAGGCGCAGTTTGTTGAACAAATGGCTGCGCTAGATTTGAAGTCGGCCCCGGCCCGGGAAAAACAAAACGTAGATAAGGTGTTAGGTTTGGTGAGACAAGGCCTGTCAGAAAAGGATGCAGGATTATTTTTTTCGGGCATACAACTGTATTTTGATGAGCTGCGGTTCTCAGTTGTAGAAGAACTTGAGGTCAGACCTGGCAGTTATCAGAAACAGCAAATTAACAGGAAGGATATAAAACCAATCGTCAGTAGCTCAACATCAACAAGGGAAGATCTAGGAGTAGTTGCATGAAGCGAATAGTAGTACCAATTGGGATTTTGGCGGGGTGTATTGCAGTAGCGGTATATTTAATTAGAAGCCCTACCCAAGTGGGAGAGGTGGCCCCAGAACTAATTCCCATAGCAGTTAGAGTAGCCGAAGTAGAACTTGAATCTGTTCAGCTTACGGTTGAATCCCAGGGTAAAGTACAGGCGGCTCAAATAGCCAGTTTATCAGCGCCGGTAGCCGGGCCTATAGCCTGGATTTCGCCAGCATTGGAGGCGGGTGGTTATGTAGAAGAAGGGCAAACGTTGCTGCGCCTCGATACCAGCGACTATGAAACTGCGCGTGATCGTAGCCGTGCTGGTATGCAACAAGCTTTAGCTGAGTCTCGCCACGCTGATAGTGAGCTGGAACGGATTGAGGCATTAGCCAAAGATCGTCTTGTTAGTGATTCTCAATTGCAAGATGCACGTCGGATGGCAGAGGTAAACCGGGCGCGTCAGGCTGATGCCGAAGCGATGTATCGGCAGGCAGAACTAGATTATGAGCGCTCAGAGATTAAGGCCCCCTTTAACGCTATTGTAGAAAGGCGTGAGGTTGAGCTGGGCCAATACGTGAATCGAGCTCAAAGCGTCGCGGTTCTATACGGAGCTGATGAAGTTGAGGTCAGAGTGCCTCTCGCAATACGACAACTAGGGTACCTAGATATCCCCCTTGGTGCTCGTGGAGAATTGTCAGACAATGAAGCGCCAAATGTCACACTAAAAGGATACTATGGAGGTGAAGAATATCACTGGGAGGGCAAGCTGGTACGTACCGAAGCAACGATTGATCCAAATAGCAATACTGTTCAAACTATCATCAGAGTTGACCAGCCGACAAAGCCCGCTGGGCGTAAGAGTTCTGGGTCCCAGAACCTACCGCTGCCTATAGGATTATTTGTTGAAGCTGAAATCACCGGTAAACAAATAGATGGAATTATTTCTCTTCCCCGTTCAGTGATTCGCAATAACAACCAGGTATTAGTCGTAGATGCTGAAAACAAAATGTACTTCCGGGATGTTCAAATATATCGCTTAGAAGAAGATCGCGTACTTATATCGAGTGGCCTCTTGCCAGGCGAACTTATTTGTACATCGCCTATACAGGCTGTAGTTGACGGTATGTCTGTGCAACCGGTCAGGGAATTTATTTAGTGGAGCTTTTTCATAAAAAAATTACTAATCGAGGACTGTTTTGAGAGCGCCAATTACATGGTTTGTTAGGAATCCGGTAGCGACTAACTTGATGATGTGGATCTTTCTGGCTGGGGGAGTAATTTCCTACCTTAGCCTGAATCAGGAAGAGTTCCCAGATATCGATTTTGGGATGATTCAGGTAAATGTCGCCTACCTGGGCGCAACTCCAGAAGAATCAGAATCAGGTGTGTGTTTGCGAATTGAAGAAGCGCTAGAAGGGGCCGAAGATATTGAGCGCATGACAACTACTGCACGAGAAGGAGGTTGCGATGCGACTTTGCAGCTGACTAGTGGCGCTGACCTCAACCGGGCACTCAATGACATAAAAGGCAAGATTGATGCTGTAACAACCTTTCCCACTGAAACAGAGAAACCTATTGTTCGAGCATTCAGTTCCAGCGGCAATGTAATGACTATGGCGCTAGCTTCTGATTCTGATGACCGGAATTTGAAAGCGATTGCCGAGGAAATTCGAAATGATCTAATTGATCTTCCAGGGGTATCCACAGTTAACATCGAATATATAAGGCCGCTGGAAATTTCTATTGAGATTTCTGAGTTAGTGCTTCGGCAATATGGGCTAACGCTTGACCAGGTTTCCAGGGCAATAGATCAAGCCTCACTGGACTTACCTGGAGGCACTATTCGCACTGAATCCGGTGAAATTTTGCTCCGTACGAAGGGTCAGGTTTACAGCGGAGACGAATATTCCGATATCATAGTGCAGTCCTATCCGGATGGAACACAATTACGTCTTGGCGATATTGCGACTGTGAAGGATGGCTTCGAAGAAGGTTATTTAGATGCCCGTCTAAACGGCCGCAATGCTGCAATAATTGATGTTCTGCGAATAGGTGAAGAAGATATTGTGCGGGCGGCGCGGGAAGTTCGCGGTTGGATGAATTCCACCAACTTAGATCTACCTGACGGGATGTCGCTAGACATAATTACGGACTCTGCGCTTGCAACTCAAGACCGTATTACGACGGTAGCCAAGAATGCTTATATGGGTCTTTTCTTCGTATTGATAATTCTTGCTCTATTTCTGCAATTTAAATTGGCAATCTGGGTTGCTGCAGGAATTCCTATCGCAATTGCTGGAGCGCTTAGCCTGTTTTCCTCAGTAGGTTTAACTATCAGTTCGCTTACGGTAATGGGATTTATCCTCGTTCTCGGGATCATAGTTGATGATGCTATTGTGGTGGGAGAACGAATTCACGCGTTTGAAAGAAAAGGTTACTCGAAAGGAGAGGCCGCTGTTGAGGGTACGATGGAAGTTTGTGTGCCAGTTATTTTTGGTGTGTTGACAACGATCGCCGCTTTCCTGCCAATTTTATTGCTCGGTGGTCAGATGGGTGCTTTTTTTAATGCTATCGGAGCCGTGGTGGTTTTCTGCTTAGTAGCAAGCTTAGTAGAGTCGCAACTGATCCTGCCCGGGCATATCGCTCACCGCAGGACTGAAGGCTATTTATTAGAAAACAGTTTCATTGTTACAAAATGGCAGTCCTTCCAAGGGAAGATCGCTTACGGTATGGAGTATTTTGCAGAACATGGATACCGAAGTCTGCTTGATAAAGTTCTTAGGTACCGTTATGCATGTTTGGCGACGGCGACGGGCGTCATAATAATCACGTCTGCTTTATTGTTCAGTGGGCGGGTAATTTTTCAGTTTATGCCCTCGGTAGAAGGTGATGTCGTATACGGTTCTGTACAGATGCCACCCGGTGTACCAGCTCATGTAACAGAGCAAGCTGTTGCCACTATTGAAGAAAAGGCTATTGAGATTGCCGTTGAGCTCGAAGAACAGTTAGTTGTGATGAAGGCAAATGGGGAGGTGCCTCAATCAACAGAGCGAGTAGTAGATAGCATTTTAACAATCATTGGAGGTCAAGCCCCGAGGGGAGGCCCAGGGCGCGCTGCTGGTGGTCGAGGTAGCTCAGGGGCTAGTAATGTTGCGGAAGTAGTTATATACCTTACCCCTTTCTTTGAGCGCGGTGAAATTAGTTCAGCAATTATTCGCGATCGTTGGCGTGATAAGGTCGGCACAATTCCCGATGCTTTAGAGCTAACCTTTGTATCAGATGTGTTCAGTGCGGGCGATGCGATTAATTTTCGTCTGGAAGGAAGAGACGAGGAGAATTTAAAGATTGCATCAACACAACTCAGGGAAGAATTGGCGCGATATCCCGGAGTGTTTGACATTACTGATTCCTTTCGAGCGGGCAAACAGGAAGTGCAAATTCAAATTCTCGAAAGAGGCAAAACGTTAGGGTTAACCTTAAATGATGTGGCGATGCAAGTACGCCAGGCGTTTTATGGCTCAGAATCACAACGCATCCAGAGGGAGACAGATGACATTCGGGTGATGGTGCGATACCCGGAAGCAGAAAGGCAATCTCTCGGCAACTTAGAAGATATGATGATACGCACTCCCAGCGGAGCTGAAGTGCCGTTTCTCAGTATTGCCGATTTTTCATTAGGTAATGGCTACTCCAGCATTAACCGGCAGGATGGTCGCCGAGTTATTACTGTGCGCGCCGATGTAGATCGGACAGTGGTGACACCTGAAGAAATTCGTCGGGAAATAATAGGTAAGTTTCTGTCCCCCTGGGAGCGTGATCTTGACGTAGAAATGGTTGTCGGTGGCGAAGGCGAGCAGCAACTCGAATCGTTATCAGAGTTATATGGCACCTTTCCAATTGCCTTGCTAGTNATGTTTGCTTTGCTTGCGATCCCGCTGAAATCTTATCTGCAACCACTAGTCATTATGAGTGTCATTCCATTCGGAGCCATTGGCGCGATATGTGGTCATTTTATAATGGGAGCAGACCTGGTGTTTTTCTCCCTTTTGGGAATTATTGCGTTGAGTGGGGTTGTAGTAAATGCAAGNCTGGTGCTAGTTGTTTCTATCAATCGTCTCCGAGACGATGGTATGGGGATGGTAAACGCAGTTTCCAAAGCTTCGGAAATACGCTTTCGCCCGATTATACTGACTTCAGTTACAACATTTATCGGTCTCGTACCATTAATTTTTACAGCCAATCCAGCCACCTTTTTCATTGTCCCGATGGCTATTTCATTAGCTTTCGGCGTTCTGTTTGCGACTTTGATAACACTGTTTTTGGTTCCCAGCTTGTACCTTATACTTCATGATTTTTTCGATAATGCTTACAACGCCGAGGAGCGGGCTCTGGCTTATCAGCACTAGTTGCCGTAATCTAGACTTCGCTTTATAAAGCGGATGTTGCCTGGCCAGGAGCCTGCTGAAGACATTTTGGCAGGGAACTAAAGTGAACGTAATTCAGTCCCTCGGATACTTCGGGGCTATGCCACAGAGCTCTATCGGTTTAACCCAAAAGAACCGTATCGATGTTGCCNGGACCGATGCACTTGAATTGGNGGCCTTCGGTGAGTATCAAATTGGTGTTCGTACTGTAGAAGTGATTACCAAGAATAGGTTCGATGTCCTGAATACTCCGATNAAGTAGCTACCGCGANAAAAANTCATACACGCATGAGAGACCCTACNATAGAAACCCATTTTCTCCGTGTGCTCGGNCGCAAGGAAGTNCTGGCTCTGGCTTTCGGAGCNATGATCGGNTGGAGTTGGGTNGTTNTGTCTGGTACCTGGATCTATTCTGCTGGCACTGTTGGCGCCATTCTGGCTTTCCTGTTTGGGGGCCTGGTAATGCTCGTGATCGGTCTCACTTATGCTGAGCTTGCTTCAGCCCTGCCCTTCGCGGGTGGCGAACATNTATATAGTCATCGCGCATTGGGGACTGGCGCTTCTTTTATCTGTACTTGGGCAATCATTCTCGGATATGTCTCTGTAGCTACGTTTGAAGCAGTGGCATTGCCAACCGTGTTGGACTCCTTAATTCCGGGGCTGGATAAGGTATTTCTTTGGCAGGTAGCCGGCTGGAATGTATACCTCACATGGGTATTAACTGGCGTTACTGGCACCGTAGTAATTACAATTCTCAATATCCGGGGTGTTCGTATGGCCGCTATTGTTCAGTCTGCCGTGGTGCTGGTAATCCTGATCGCTGGGATACTGTTTGTCAGCGGGGCACTGTTAGCAGGCGATGCAATCAATATGCAACCTTTAATTAAAGAGGGTGTGTCTGGTATTACACTGGTACTTGTGATGGTGCCGTTCCTGTTTGTCGGTTTTGACACAATTCCGCAGGCGGCCGAAGAAATNGACTTGCCCTTTAAAGACATTGGCAGCGTGCTCATGGTATCCGTATTGATGGCTATTGCCTGGTATAGCCTGATCGTNTTGGGCGTTGGCTTGGTTTTAGACCAAGCAGCCCTCGGATCAGCTGGTGATGTTGTTACGGCAGAAGCAGGCGCGCGTATTTACGGGGAATTCGGTAGTACTATTCTTCTCTTGGCTGGCCTTGCCGGCATAATCACTAGTTGGAATGCTTTTATAATCGGTGGCAGTCGCGCTATCTACGCTCTCGCTCAGAGTGGCTTGCTTCCTTCCTTTCTGGGCACCTTACATCCACAGTACCGCACACCCCGTAATGCGATCCTGCTAATCGGAGCACTCTCGGCAATTGGTCCTTTCTTCGGCAGACCGGTTCTGGAGTGGCTGGTCAACGCTGGTGGACTTGGGATCGTTGTTGCCTACGCAATGGTGGCTCTGTCTTTTTTAGTTCTCCGCAGGAAAGAACCGAACNTGGATAGACCTTACAAGGTTCCATTCGGNTATATAGTAGGTTCCACAGCTCTAATTCTTTCCATAGGGCTTGGGATTCTTTATCTGCCAGGCAGTCCCTCGGCATTACAGTGGCCTGAGGAATGGTTGATTGTGATAGNCTGGTCTGTGTTGGGAATACTTCTGTTTGCCTTGTCGTTTCGAAGNAGACGCAGAGGGGAAATTCTCTGANCAAGAAACTTTATTGAATAACTGTTCCGGCATNTTTGGTGATTCGAAAGACCAAGTTTTGAACAAAACAAAACAGGGGTTAAATAGGACTATTAGAGGACCTGTTACTCTTTGTTTCTATTTGATATTGCAGTAAAAACGCGTGTGAGGTACTGTCTTCAAGTTATATAGGAAGAGCTTGAATTGAGTGTAAGCCATGACCACTAAGTCTCTGAAAATAAAAGGTTTTTGGACTAACGCTGAGAGGTCTCCGTAATGTCAGCCTCCCGGAAGTTGATTGGCGTAAGTGGTATAGCCGTGATGGCCCTGCTTGCGGTCAGTCTCATGCTCTCGTTCCCGTCACTAAATCGCGGATCTTCGGCACAGGAGCTTTTTGGTGCTGATGACATGCGGCAGATGGTAAATACCTATTGTCTGGCTTGTCACAATGATGCTTTGGCTACGTCCGGACTTTCTCTGCAACAGATTGATTTTGCAAATCCCGGCCCTCATGCCGAAATTCTCGAAGCAGTCGTTAAGAAACTGAGCGCGCGTATGATGCCTCCTTCGGGTATGCCTCACCCTAGCTTTGAAACCTACGAGATCGTGACCGAATGGTTGGAACAGGAACTAGACAAAGCTTGGGCTGCAAATCCGAACCCAGGTCGTATCGCGCCGATTCACCGTATGAATCGCTATGAGTACAACAATACAATTAACAACCTATTGGGACTCGATGTAAATGTGATGGACCTGCTGCCAGGTGACCCGACCGCGGACGGTAGCTTTGATAATATTGCTACTTCTTTACCATTTACCACGGCACACATGGAGCGATATATGTCGGTGGCGCGCCAGGTTACTCGTTTGGCTACCGGATTGGCGCCATTGAGTCCAAGCGTCTCAACCCACGAGATCCCAGTTTATATGAGTCAGGACTGGCGCCAGACGGAGGACATGCCTTTTGGTTCTCGTGGCGGCATCTCGGTGAGTCACAATTTTCCGGTGGATGGCGAATACCAATTCAAGGTGGATCTCGAGACTAATTACCAGGACTATGTTAAAGGGTTAGGATGGGCGCAACTCCTGGAAGTTCGTTTGGATGGCCGTCTGCTGGAACGTTTCACTGTCGGTGGTGAAGCGCCGGGTATACCAACCCCATTAAGTTTTAGCGGTACTGGTGAGCCGGGCAGTATTGATTGGGAACAATACATGCTTTACAGAGCGACCGAAGGGCTGGAAGTCCGTGCGCCGGTCCAAGCAGGACCACATCAGGTTACCGTATCCTATGTTAGACAGCAGATTGAAAAAGAAGGTATCCCGCAACCGCGGCAGGGAGGTAGGCTCCCGGCTAATTCGGAGGCCTATCTTGATTACCAGAAGGTGCATGCAGTTGAAATCGGTGGGCCTTATGCAACAGCCGAAGGGATAAGAGAATCTCCCAGTTATAACTTGATCTTCTCCTGCTACCCAGAAAGACTGGCTGAAGAGACAACGTGTGCCGCTCAAATCCTCTCGCGGGTAGCCCGTCAAGCTTATCGACGCCCTGTCACCGAAGAAGATGCGACGCTGCTCTTGGAGTTTTTCGATCGTGGACGGGAGCAAGGAGGCAGCTTCGATCATGGTATACAGTTTGCTCTCGAGTTTATACTCAGCGATCCAGACTTTCTTATTCGCAGCTACAGCGATACTGAACAATTTTCTGATGGAGCAATTTACGAGCTAAACGACTTCGAACTGGCTTCGCGTCTGGCTTTTTTTATCTGGAGCAGCGCTCCTGATGAAACACTACTGGAATTGGCGGAACGGGGGCGACTTTCTGATCCGGTGGTCTATGACCAGCAAGTCCGGCGAATGCTTGCTGACGAACGTGGCGTTAACACCCTAGTGGAGGATTTTGCGGCCCAGTGGCTGAACCTAAGGCGCCTCGATGAAGTTACTATTAATACAGTACTCTTTCCCCACTATGATGTAAGCCTGCTGGAAGCGTTCGGTCGGGAAACGGAACTATTTATCCGAGAGACGTTGCGCTCAGATTCTAGCATCCTCGATCTGCTGAGTGCTGATTACACTTTCGTAAATGAAAGACTAGCTCGGCACTATGGTGTAGAAGGCATTTATGGTAGTCGCTTCCGCAAGGTAGAGTTACGGGATAACACGCAACGCGGCGGTTTGCTGACTCATGGGGCTTTGCTCACGGTAACTTCGTATCCTGGCCGCACTTCCCCGGTACTTCGTGGTAAGTGGCTTTTAGATAATCTGTTAGGTACGCCTCCGCCATCTCCACCAGGCAACGTGCCAGCTCTGACAGAGGTAAACACCGGGCAAATTCCAAAAGGAATTCGTGAAAGACTAGCACAGCATCGAAGCGACCCCGTTTGTTCTTCATGTCACACCGTGATTGATCCGATAGGCTTTGCGTTAGAAAATTTTGACGTAATAGGTGCCTGGCGTGAATTTGATGAAGTCGGAAACCCAGTCGATCCAAGTGGCAACTATCCAGGTGGAGTTGAGTTTGCCGGTTTTGCTGATCTTCGGGACTGGATGCTGGAACGGGGCGATCGATTCGCGCATAACGTTACAGAGAAACTAATGACCTATGCACTAGGGAGACGGGTTGAGTACTACGATCAACCGGTTATCCGGCAGATTGTGCGAGAGGCGGCATCAGAAAATTACAGCTGGTCGTCCATTTTGCTGGGTGTTGTTAAGAGCGCGCCCTTTAAAATGAGTAGGGCGCCTGTGCAATTGGCCGAGAATATTAGTAACTAATGAAAAGGATCCGATTGCACGGGCGATTGGACTGATACAAGAGACATCTACCCATTGATTCTGTTACATTTGACCAATAAAGGTTTTCCCTATCCCTATAGAGAGGAAACAAGATGATTAATAACGGGCAGCAGGACAAAATCGGCACGGTCAATATTGGCACTAAAAAGGCCATCTCTCGCCGTACTGTGCTGAAGGGCGCAGGTGCCGCACTGGCATTGCCAATGCTGGACGCTATGACGCCAGCTTTTGCCCAAGCTCCTGCTCCGATTCATCGTTTTCAGACTGTCTATATTCCTAACGGCATGGCTATGGAGTATTGGTCACCGGCTACTTTTGGTCGCGATTTTGAAATAACCCCGGTGCTAAAGCCCCTGAGCCGCTATAAAGATCGTATGCTTTTGTTGTCCGGCCTCAATGCCAACTGGAACATTGCCCATGCGGGAGCAGGTGGTTCATTCCTAACTGGTATAACCCAAGGTGGTCGAAACGAGACAGAGATTCTTGCTGATGTCTCTGTTGACCAGTTATTGGCCGATAAGCTGGGTCAAGAGACACAACTGGCCTCTCTCGAACTTTCTATGGATGCACCTGCACTGGCGGGTGCCTGCACGGCTAACTTGAGTTGTGTGTATACTCATACCCTATCTTGGCGCGGGCCTACTGAACCGTTACCAACAGAACACAATCCACGAGCAGTCTTTGAGCGCCTGTTTGGAGACGGTGGCAGTACTGCCAAGGATGCCAGGGAACTTAGACTCAGTCAGCAATCTAGTATTCTCGATGCCGTGTTGGACAAGCTATCTGGGCTGGAATCGAAAATCGGTGCTGAAGACCGTCACTTGGTACNTAGCTATACAGAGTCAGTGCGTGACATCGAACGACGCATACAGAAAGCCGAGGAGCAGATCGACCTGGATCTTCCGGAGCTCGCTCAACCCGCCGGCGTGCCTCCTGTTTTCGAAGATCACATGGAGATCATGCAAGACCTGCAGGTGCTAGCTCTGCAGACCGATCTCACGCGCGTAATAACTTTCATGATGAGTAAAGAGCAAAGTCCGCGCCCCTATCCTCAGATCGATGTGCCCCAAGCGCACCATCCGCTGTCTCACCACAACAATGTACCGGAGCTGGTGGAGCGTATGTCGAAGATAAATACTTACCACGTACAACTTTTCACCAACTACGTGGATAAGCTAGCTGCCATACCCGAAGGGGATGGCTCGCTGCTGGATAATGTGACTATTCTTTATGGAGGAGGAATTTCCAATAGTACGGGCCATTCCGGAACTAATCTGCCTGTTTTTCTGGTTGGAGGTGGTGCGGGTTGGTTGAAAGGAGGAGAACACATCCATTACGCTAACAAACCTACTATGGCTGACTTGCACNTGAGTTTGATGGCTAAGTTCGGACTACATATAGACAAGCTGGGTGGAAGCACCGGGCCGATTCCTATTTAGCGCTCTGACAACAACGCTAGAAAAATAATCATGACTCCAGGCTGGCGAAAACTTCTACTTATTGGCTCGGTCTTCTTCGTTGTGCAATCCTATGGTCAGAACATGCCAGCCATTGTCAGCATGGCCAAAGAGGCAGACTGGAAAAACCTCGAATCTCTGCTCGAAGACGGGCTTAATCCTAATGTTGTTTACGGAGACGGCACTACAGCGCTTCACTGGGCCAGCTACCATGATAGCCTTAATGGCACAAAAAATTTGCTGGATGCCGGAGCGGATGTTAATGCATCTACCGACCTTGGCGTAACACCTCTTTGGTTGGCGGCGGAGAATGGAAGCGTCTTGATTACTGAAGCGCTTTTAGATGCTGGGGCCGATCCCACCATCCCCTTGCTCTCTGGTGAGACTATAGTGATGACTGCCGCACAAAGTGGTAATGGAGATGTAGTCAAGGCATTACTGGCCGCGGGTGCTGATCCCAATGTCGCAGTGACTCGTGATCAAACTGCCCTAATGTGGGCGGCAGGCCGGGGATATTCAGCTTCTGTCGCAGCTTTGATCGAGTATGGGGCGGACGTCCACGCCCGATCATTGGTGCGCCCCCAATATGTAAAATCCGAAAAAGTACAAGACAGCCATCCTGCTTACAAGTATTGGATCGAACAAGGTGGTGACACGGCTCTAATGTTTGCAGCTCGCTCCGGTGATCTGAAGTCAGCTCAGCTACTTGTAGAAGCTGGAAGTGACGTAAACGAACTATCAGCTTTCGGTACTAGCCCTGTCATGATGGCAGTTCACGGAGGTAATTCAGAACTTCTGGACTACCTTCTGGAGAATGGAGCCGATCCGGATCTAAATGGTAGTGGTCAGACAGCACTCCATGACGCTGTTTTGCGTGGAGATCCTGAAGCGGTAGAAGTCTTGATCAAGCACGATGCAAACTTAGAGGCTGTTCTAGAAAGCCCCACACCCACTCGACGCCAGTCTACTGACTATAGCTTTCATGATGCGCTGATCGGAGCAACACCACTCTGGCTTGCAGCCAGGTTCTCCGAACCCCTAATTATGGAGGCTCTTTTAGACGCGGGGGCCGATCCCCTGGTAGTCGTAGAAATCAATTATCCGGCGCAACGACGTGGTGAACTCTACATCGCTGATGAAGGGCAAATTAACTTGGTGATGGCAGCCGTCGGACTCGGGCATCCACGGTTGCGAATGAGTTGGGGTACACCGGAACGGCGGGCAGGGCAACTGCAAGATCGACAATCGCTTGTGCTGGATTCTGTCAGGGTGGCCGTGAGCGCGGGAGCAGAGATTAATGCCCAAAATTCGGACGGACAAAGCGCACTGGGCTTTGCCAAACAGCGCCGCTATGGATCTGTCATCGCCTTTCTAGAGGCTGTGGGCGCTACTGAGTAAATTAGCCTGTGCTCGAGACCCAATAACATTAGGGCTGTCAATCCGGTGTCAGGTCCATAAATTGACGACAGCCCGGTTATAATTCATCTTTTATCCTTCCCCACACAGAAAAGGGGTGATCTATGCGATTTCTTTCTTTCTTTTTAGCTTCCGTTTACCTATTACCTGCTTCTAGTGTGTCAGCACAAGATATTTTCGCAGGCATTCCGGTTGAGCCGCGTCCCTCGGATTATATTCATTGGGATGCAGAAAAGTTTGAGGATTTCAAAAGCGAACTCCAGCAATCTTTGCAGGAAGGTAACGGTATCTGGGACACGGATTTTGTTTATTTGAACGCTTTGCCGCAGGCTGACCACAGACCGCATAATATACAAATTATTCACCGCTCTGGTTATACGCAACCCGAGATACATGAATTAAAGTGGGATATATACGTGATTCTGGATGGGTCAGGTGTTGCCCGAATCGGCGGGGAAAGAGTGGGTTGGGTAAATGGACTGCCACCGGAACAACAGCATCCTCAACTAGAGGGCTTCAAGGAATACCAAGTCGGTGTTGGTGACATAATACACGTGCCGGCCAGAGAGTGGCACCAGATGCTTACCGAGCCCAATGAATCGATTACTTATGCGTTAATCAATGTGTTTGAATGATTGATATCGGAGTGTTAGGCAATTGACTGGGGTGGTTGTCGAGGCGGCTTTGCCAACCGGTACTTGGCAAAGCTTGGAATG
>JGI24816J26688_1000262_pt1 | contig 12726 bp, 13 predicted proteins | sample METZYME_3_250m_FD_26688 | JGI IMG/M metagenome (IMG submission 26688)
GCCACCAGGACCGGCCAGCCGAGGACCAGGCCGACTACCAGGGCGAGCAGTCCGACGGCCGTGGAGACGATCACGGGGCGCACCCTACGACATAGCCCCGGGCGGCAGTCAGAAGTCGCCGGCTTCCCGGCGGAGGTCGACTAGGGCGGCCCTCTGCCCGAGCCAGGTCGGCCGGCGACAAGGCCGTCGGAGCGCCGAGGTTCGCTCCCGGCTGGACCTCCTCCTGGAGGCCTCGGCGGTTGCTGTGGCGTCGGCATCAACCGACGGATCGGCTGACCGGGAGGCTCCGGGTACAACGGCCCAACGACTGGCCGACCACCTACTGGGAGGATCTGACTACGCAGGGTGAATCCCCCGGAGCACCGTCACGTCCGGGAGGCCGTCGTTAGGCTGGGGCGCCGTGGTCTCCAACCCCCTCTCGCTCCCCGCGCGCCTGTGGCGGGACCACGGCCGGACGCTCCTGCGCTTCTCCAGGGTGTCGATGGTCAACGTCGTCGTCGGCCAAAGCCTGCTCTTCACCTTCCACAGCGTGGTCGGTTGGCCCGGAGCGGTCGCCAACATGGCCGCCGTAGCCATCAGCAGCTGGCCGGCCTACTGGCTGAGCCGGCACTACGTGTGGGAGCAAGACCAGGGAGGACACACGGTCGGCGAGATCGCACCCTTCTGGATTCTCTCCTTTGCCGGGCTCTTCCTCTCAACCGCTGTGGTCGGGGTAGTCGACTCCATCTTCGGCGGCGCCCTCTCGGTCCAGTTGGCCAATGCCGGAGCGTTTGCCGCCCTGTGGGTCGTCCGGTACCTGATCTTCCACCACGTGATCTGGGGGGACCGCTCGGGGAAGAAAGACGACGCCGGCTCTGGGGCCGGCTAAGCAGTGTCTGCCGCCGATTCCGGTGGCCGGGAACCGAGCGGTCGCCCGGCCGAGGTACTGGCTCACGCCGAGGCTGCCCGAGGCTTCATGCCCGTCGACGAGGGTCAGGCCCTGTTCCACCGGGCTTCGGCGGTGGTCGTCGACGGGCCGTTCCTAGAGGTAGGGAGCTACTGCGGCCGCTCGACCTGCTTCCTGGGGGCGGCCGCCGAGGCCCGGGGCCGCCTGCTGTTCGCCGTCGACCACCATCGGGGCTCCGAGGAGAACCAGGTGGGCTGGGAGTGGCACGAGCCTGACCTGGTGGACCCTGCCCTGGAGAGGATCGACACCCTCCCCGCTTTTCGCCGCACCATTCACGACGCCGGTCTAGAGGACACCGTGGTGGCCGTGGTCGGGAACTCGCCCGCCGTGGCCGCCGCCTGGGCCACACCGCTGGCCCTGCTGTTCATCGATGGGGGGCACGGGACCGAGCCGGCACATCGGGACTACGAGGGCTGGGTTCCCCACCTGGCTCCGGGAGGCACGCTCCTGATCCACGACGTGTTCGAGGATCCCGCCGACGGAGGCCGTCCGCCGTACGAGATCTGGTGCCGGGCCGTGGACTCCGGGGCCTTCGCCGAGGTGGACGCCGTGGGCTCGCTAAGGGTTCTGCGCCGAACCGGCCCCGGGACCTGATCGGGACGACGGGGTCGGGGGTCAGTCGACCTCGCGGACGCGGGGCTCCACGTCGATGACGTCGGGCAGGGCCGAGTGGTCAACGAACAGGCTTGACGCTGGGCTTGCCCCGCTGAGGGCGTCGGCGGCCAGGATCACGGCCGCCGCCGTGTACGTCGAGCACTCTTCGTCTGGGAAGGTCACCCGGTCCGGGTAGACGATCCCGGTCAGATAGCGCCCGTCTGGTCGACGCATGGCCAGGGTGGAGTGGAACAGGTCCAGCGCCGTTCCCCGGTCGTCAACCAGAAGGTGGGCCATGGCGCACTCGCTGGTTTCGGCCGCCGTAGCCCAGTCCTTGTTGCCCACGCAGCGCACGCCGTGGCCCTCCATCACGAACTCGTGGTACCGGTCGGCGAGGTGGTAACGCGCCTCGTCGCCAGTGACGGCACCACCCAGCACCGGGTAGTACCAGTCCATGGCCCAACGGTCCTTGGGGGCGAACGCCCCGTCGGGCCGGGTCCGGACCACGTGGGCCAGGTGGCCCAACGAAAGCTCCCAGTCAGGTCGCTCGTGGCCCAGTTCCTCAGCCAGCGCCACCGCACAGCGCAGGCTGTGGCAGATGCTGGACGACCCGGTCAGCAGGGCAAACGACCACGGGGTGCCGTCCGGGTGGCGTGCCCACAGCACCTCGCCCCGCGGCGTCTGCAGGTCCAGGACGAAGTCGATGGCTCGCTCCACAACCGGCCACAGGGCTTCCAGGAAGCTCCGGTCGCCGGTCAGCAGCCAGTGGTGCCACACGCCGGTGGCCACGTAGGCGGTGACGTTGGCGTCGAACTTGGCGTCCTCGATCCCGCCGGCCAGGTAGAACCGGTGCCAGGCTCCGCTTTCGTGCTGGTTTCCGACCAGCCAGCGATAGGCGGCCTCGGCCTCGTCTAGATGACCGGTGACGGCCAGAGCCATGGCCGCCTCTACGTGGTTCCACGGGTCGGCGTGGCCACCCGGAAACCAGGGAATCATCCCGTCGGGCAGCTGCCATTCGGCGATGGTTCCCGCCGTGCACCGCAGGTCCGCCGCCGAGACCAGGCCGGGCACCTCAGGCAGCGACACTTGAGGCCTCCAGCTGGGCTGCTGGCCGGTCGGCGACCGTCCCGGGTCGGCGTGCGTAGATCACCAGGCTCTTGCCCAGAACCGGGGCCAGGAGCCGTTCGATCACCCGGGTGGTACGCGGTGCCCGGACGATGTCCCAGGTCAGAAACCGGTGGTACCAGCGCACCAGCCGGTTGTCCTCGACTGGGCGGTTCGGTCCCACGNCGCATCGGAGCCACCAGTAGGGACTGTGCAGGGCGTGGACCCGGTGGTCGTCCTCCGGGTCCAGCCCGGCGGCCACCATCTTCCGTTGGAGCTCGCCGTCGCTGTAGATACGGACGTGGCCCCCTGGCTGGTTGGGCGCGTGGTAGTCCGCTGACAGCGCCCAGCAGACGCGTTCCGGAAGATGGGCTGGGATGGTCACCGCCAACGTGCCGCCCGGACGGAGAACCCGGGCCAGCTCGGCTAGGGCACCCTCGTCGTCGTCAATGTGTTCCAGGACTTCCGAGGCGATGACCCGGTCAAAGGAGTCGTCGGCGAACGGCAGGCGGGTGGCGTCACCATTGGCTGTCTCCAGGACCACCCCCTCGGGTACCTCACCGTCGCCGTGCATCACGGCACCGATGGCCCGTACCTCCCGGAGCTCGTCGAGGCCCAGATCGCAGGCCACTACGTGAGTCCCCCGGCGCAACGCCTCGTAAGCGTGGCGGCCGAAGCCACAGCCCAGGTCGAGCATCCGCTCTCCGGCCCGCAGTCCGAGGCGGTCGTAGTCGGCGGTCAGCATGGGTTTGGGTTCATCGGGTTGCTACCTCGTCCAGCAACTCGCGGTACTGCTCGACGGTCCGCAGGGCCGTGTGGCGCCAGCTCCACTGGTCGATGACCCGTTGGCGGCCGGCGGCCCCAACCCGGGCCCGGGCCTCCGGGTCGTCCAGCACCGTGCGCAGCGTGGCCGCCAGCGCGTCGCTGTCGGCGGGCGGCACCTGGAAGCAGGTCTCGCCGTGCCGGCCGGTCACCTCAGGGAGGGCGCCACCGGTGGTCGCCACCAGCGGCACGCCGCATGACATTGCCTCGATAGCCGGGAGAGAAAAGCCCTCGTAGAGCGACGGTACGCAGGCCACCTCGGCTTCGCTGTAGAGCTCGACGATGCGCTCGTCGGGCACGTCGTGGACGTAGGTCACGCAGTTGGTCAAGCCAAGTTCCTCNAACACGGTGGTCGAGGTGCTGTCCTCNCGGGGNCGGCCGATAATGACCAGCTCCACATGGCGCTCGGTTCGTAACTTGGCTACCGCCTCCAGCAGGTACTTCAGGCCCTTCATGGCCACGTCGGCGCTGGCCGTCGTGACGATGCGCCCCGGAGCGCGCTCCACGCCGGGGATGGGCAGGAACAGGTCGGGGTCCACCCCGACCGGCACTACGTGGATGCGGTCGGGGTCCACCCGGTGGTCGGCCGCTATGTCGGTGGCCGACGATTTCGAAACCGTCATCACCCGGGGCATCCGTCGGGCCACTCGGGTCTGCATCCGGGTGAAGGCGTACCAGCGGCGCTTCCCGAACTCCTCCCAGCGGGTCCGAGCGTGCTGGATTTCCAACCTCCGGTCCACGGTGATGGGGTGGTGAATGGTTGACAGGATGGGAAGTTTCTCCCGGGACTGCAGGAGCAGGAGCCCCCAGCCCAGGCACTGGTTGTCGTGGACCAGATCGAACTGTCCGGGTCGACCCCGGAGGTGGTCCCAGGCCCGCATACTGAACGCCATCGGTTCTGAGAAGTTGCCGGTGTTGAACGAAACGGTCTCGGCGACGTCCCATCGGGTCTTGAGCTCCCAGATGCGGGGCTTCCGCATCGGGAAGTGGTCGTTGTAAAGCTGCAGGCTGGGTAGTTCGACCAGAGGTACCCGCTCGTCCAACTCCGGGTAGGGCGGGCCGGCGAGCACTTCGACGTGGTGGCCCAGGTCCACTAGGGCACGGGTCAGGTGGCGGGTATAGACACCCTGTCCCCCGCAGTGTGGTTTGCCGCGATAGGCGAGATAGGCAATCCGTAGGGGGTCGTCGGCGCCGGGAAGACTCCGGCGGACGTCGCCGGGGCCGACTGGGGGGGTGGGCATTCGACAAGTCTGGCGGTCCGTCCGGTAGATCCCTCCACCGGGCTGCGGTGCTGCATGCTCGGGCCCCCTAGGGTCGCCGGGGTGCGGGCGCTGGTCCAAAGGGTTTCGCGAGCCTCGGTCGTGGCGGAAGACGAGTTGGTGGGCGAGATCGGGATGGGCCTGTGCGTGTTCGTCGGAGTCACCCACGATGACGGTCCGGCACAGGCCGACCGTCTAGTTGACAAGTTGGCTGACCTGCGCCTCATGGACGACGCCGCCGGGGTGATGAACCGGTCGGTGGTCGACGTGGGCGGTGCGGTGCTGGTGGTCAGCCAGTTCACCCTCTACGGCGACACCTCGAAGGGCCGCCGGCCTACCTGGATGGCCGCCGCCCCACCCGATCGGGCAGAGCCCCTGGTCGAACGGGTGGTGGCCGGCTTGCGGGAGCGGGGCCTAGAGGTGGCCACCGGCCGCTTTCAGGCCGACATGGTGGTCGATCTTGCCAACGAGGGTCCGGCCACCCTGATGCTCGAGGTCTGACGGTTGTGGGTTCGCCGGGCGTCCACGGTGACCGGTTCGGGTCGGCGGCCGACGACTACGCGCGGTATCGGGCCGACTTCCCGGCGGCTGGTATCGACCGGATGGTGGCCCTAGGCGTTGGTACGCCGGGTCAGCGACTACTCGACCTGGGCTGCGGGACCGGTACCCTCGCCCGCCAGTTCGCGGCCCGGGGGTGCACCGTCACCGGTGCCGACGTGGACACCCGGATGCTCGCAGCTGCCCGCTCGCTGGCCGTTGCCGCCGGCCTGCAGGTGGCGTGGTGGGAGTGCTCTGCCGAGGACACCGGCCTCCCGTCGGCGTCGTTCGACGTGGTCACCGCTGCACAGTGCTGGCACTGGTTCGATGGCGAGGCGGCGGCAGGAGAGGTCCGGCGCCTGCTCGTTTCCGGTGGCCTGGTGGCCGTGTGCGGGTTCGACTGGCTGCCGCTGCCCGACACGGTGTCGGGGGTAACCGAGGCGCTCATCCAGGCCCACAACCCGTCCTGGAACCTGGGTGGCATACGGGACCCGGGCCCGGAGGCCCGTCGCCACCTGTCCGGTGCCGGCTTCGTGGTGGTCGAGACGTTCACCTTCGACGTGGACGTTCCCTACTCCGTGGATTCCTGGCGACTACGGATTCGGGCCAGTGCGGCGATCCTCGACCTGAACACCGCTGGGGCGGCGGCGTTCGACGCCGAGTTGGCCGGGGTTATGGCCGACCGGTTCCCAGGCGACTCCCTGATGGCCCCCCACCGGGTGTGGGCCTCAGTGGCCGTAGCGCCGTCCTGACCAGGGAGACCCGACCCAGCAGGCGACCCATGCCACTAGGGCGAGGACGACCATCGGTCGGGACCCACCCCGGCTGGCCCACGTGAGGCCCCGGCGCATCTCCACCCGGTGGTGGAGCACGGCCTGCTCGCTCACGGCAGTGCGTTTCAGAACTTGGCCCCCTTCGTCGACCACAGCGCTGAAGCCGGTCGGCGCCACCTGGAGCACCCAGCGACCCGTTTCCAGGGCTCGGAGGCGGCTGGAGGCCACCTGCTGGGTTTGGACCTGGGTCAGCCAGTAGCTGGCCCCGTTCGTCGGGTTGAGGATGACCTCCGCCCCGTGGAGGACCGCGTCCCGTGACCGGTGATCGAAGAAAACCTCCCAGGAGATGGTCACGCCGAGGGTCCCCACCGATGTCTCCAGGATCGCCGGCTCGGTTCCGGGGCGCAGGTCGCGGGCCGGGAGCATGTTGGCGGCCATCCGCTCCACCAGACCCCGGAGGGGCACGAACTCACCAAACGGGACTATCCGGACCTTGTCGTACCGGTCGGCAACCGTGCCGTCAGGCTCGATGGCTGTCTGGTAGTTGAGGTTGACCGTTGGGTCGTCATTGGCTCGGTGGAACCATCCGGGCACCAGCACGGCATCCAGACGGGCTGCCTCGGCGGCCAGCACGGCGGAGGCGTCATCGGCGTATAGGTGGTCCTGGCGGCGCCACTCGCCGGTGGCCGGCAGCGGAACCGGGTTGACCACGTTCTCCGGCCATACCACCAGGTCGACAGGAGCCTCCACCAACTGGTTGGCCTCCACCTGGTTCGCGAACACCTGCGCCGCTCCGGTGGGCGTGGCCCGGGTGCGCTGGGGCCCTCCGCCTTGCACGAGGGCCACGTCCAGGGTGCCGACCGTCGTGCCAGTCGGTGCCGCAGCGGTCAGAACGGCGGCGGCCGCCAACAGTCCGGCCACCACGGCGATTGTGGTCGCCGAGGCCCCGTCGGCCCTCCGCCCGTCAGCCAGGGCTGACAGTCCGACACCAATGGCCACGGTGAGGGCCACCAGCAGGAGGGGTCCAGCCACCCGGACCACGGGGGCCAGGGGTCCGCCGGCCTGCCCCATAGCGATGGTGGCCAGAGGAACCCCGCCGAACGGCACAGTCCACCGGACAAGCTCAGCCAGGGTCACCGTGCCGACCAGACCCAGGCGTCGCCATCGACCGGACGGTACGAGAGCGGTGGCCAGGCCCAGCCACAGCCCGTGGAGCAGGGAGGCGATGGCCCAGCCGGGTGGCGTCAGGTCGACCATCCAGAACATGGAGGGAAGAGCCCAGGCCAGGCCGGCCACCAGGCCCCGACCGAAGCGCCGGCCCGCCGGCCGGTCGGCCAGCGACCGGTCGAGGAGGGCAATCCCACAGTAGGCGGCCGGCCACCAACCCCACGGCGGGACCGACGAGGCGATCAGCAGCCCGGCTAGCGGGGCGGAGGCCGAGGAACGCAGCCGGGGGTGGATCGCCAGGGACATGGGAAGGGGAGCCGGCAGGCCGGGTCCGTCAGCGGACGGACACCCCAAGGCGCAAGATGCCGTCGATCGCTCCTACGCCCCGGATGTTCACCTCGCCGACTTTCCGCACGTGGATCCACGCGGGGAGGTCGTCCGGTTCGCAACTGGCCAGGATCTCTCCTGGCTGGGCCACGGTGCAGAGCTTGGCGGCCAGGTTCACCGGCTCGCCGATGTAGTCGTCCCCCTCAAACAGCAGGGCTGGACCAGTGGCCATACCGATCCGCAGGTCCAGTTCAGCGACGTCCCCGAAGTGGTCGATCATGTGGCCGCCCCAGGCGATGGTCGGGGTGGGCTCCGTGCCGACCAACATGACGCCGTCTCCCAGCCACTTAGACACCCTGACGCCCCGCTTGGCGGCTACGTCGCGGGACACGGCGCGGAACTCCTCGAGAAGGGAGACAGCAGCGTGGGGTCCGTTTTCCCGGGTGTAGCGGGTGAAGCCGGTCAGGTCGGCGAAGCAGAACGTGCGAACGATCGACAGGTGGGCGGTGTCCGGCAGATCGTCGGGGTGCTCGGAACCGCTGCCCTGTCGAGCCTCGGACCACTCGCGTGCGGGGGTCGTCTCGGGAGCCACGGCCCCATCGAACCACGCCGAGCAGGAGAACGAGCGGTTGGTTCGGGGTTTTCCCTGATGTCGCGAGAGGGCGGTCAGGTGCAGTGGGCGGCGGCGGCGGTCGCCGCCTCGGTTCCCGAACGGATGCAGGCCGGGATGCCCACGCCGTAGCGGGCCGCCCCGGCCAACACCACCCCGGGTGCCCGATCGGACAGGTCGCGGTCCACCTCGGCCATCCGTCCAGCGTGCCCGACCGGGAACTGGACTAGAGAGCGGGGCCATCGAGAGATTCGGAGGGCAGACGGCGGGGCATCGGTGCCCAGCGTGGTTGCCAGGTCGGCCAGGAGGGCCTCGCGCAACGACCGGTCATCCAGGTCGGCGGGTCGGTCGTCGTCGACCCGGCCGCACGAGATCCGCAGGACCGTGTGGTCCCCGTGGTCCAGGTGGGGCCACTTGCGGTCGGCAAAGAGCAGGCGGTAATCAGAAGGCCCTCCGAGCGGCCAACCAGAAACCCGCTCCGGTCGTTGGGTACTGCCAGGTCGGCCCGCCGGAAGGCCACGGTGGTCAGCACCACCGAGGCGTGTACGAGCTCGGCCAAGATCTCGGCGCCGTCGGGGGCCACCGGGGCCAACTGCGCGGCCGCCGCGTGGGCCGGCGTGGCCACCACCACGGCATCGGCGGCCACTGTCTCGCCGTCGGCCGTGCCAACCGCCCAGCCGTCAGACACCCGGTTGAGGGATACCACCGGCGTATTTCGGCGAACCCGGTCGCCGAGGCGCCCGGCTAGGGCGGTAGCCAGCTGCCCCATGCCATCCCGGGGGGCGTTGAACACGGGGACCGTCGGATCGACTGACCGGTGGGCGGCCCGCAGTGAACCCAGTAGGCCGTCGTGAGACCGGGCGGCAGCCAGTAGTTGGGGCGCCATGGTGGTGCAGCTGAGGTCATCGGCCCGTCCGGCATTCACCCCGCCCAGGAGCGGGTCCACCAGTCGTTCATGGACCGCGTCACCTACGCAGGCGCGGACCACGGCACCCACGCTGAGGTCACCGTCGGGGAGTGGGACGTCGGGATGGCCAGTACCGGTCAACCGGTCTAAGTCGGCTGCCTCCAGGATGCCTGGGGCCACGGTCGACGGGTCCAGCGGAAGGCCGAGCACGTTGGGCACCGGGAGGGGTCGCAGGGCTCCGTCCAACCACAGGGAGGCCTGTCGGGCTCTGGGAGCCACCAGCTCGTCGCCCAGACCCAGCTCGGCGCACAGTTCGGTCGCCCACGGCACCCGGACCAGGAAGGCGTCGGCTCCCTCATCGACCTCTAGGCCGGTCCCCTCCAGGGGGCTAGTGACCAGGGCACCGCCCACCCGCGGGCCAGCCTCCAGCACGGTGACAGCCAGATCGGGGTGGTCGGCGACAAGGCGGTGGGCAGTGGTCAAGCCGGAGATGCCGGCACCCACCACCACGACCCGGCGACCGGCCACCGTTCAGCCGCCGATCGGGTGGGCGTGGACCTGTTCTACGACCCGTTCCAGGATCGCCGGGTCGGTCTCCGGGAGCACCCCGTGGCCCAGGTTGAACACGTGGCCCGGGTGTCCGCCGTTGCGGCGCAGGACGTCGGCCACCTCGGCCTCCACTACCTCGGCCGGCCCTAGACAGACCGCGGGGTCCAGGTTGCCCTGCAGGACAGCGTCGGGACCGAGCCGGCGGCGGGCCTCGTCCAGGGGAACCCGCCAGTCCACCCCGATCACGTCAGCTCCGGCAGTAGCCATGAGCGGGAGGATCTCCCCGGTACCGACCCCGAAGTGGATACTGGGTACGTCCAGGTCGCCGAGCCCCTCGAAGATCCGGCGGCTGAAGGGCAGCACGTGGCGTTCGTAGGCCGGCGGACTCAGGGCCCCAGCCCAGCTGTCGAAGAGTTGTACGGCCGATGCGCCGCTGGCCACCTGGGACCTCAGCGAGGCAAGGGCCATGTCGGCCAACCGGTCCAGGAGGGCGTGCCACAGCCCGGGGTCGCCCAGCATCAGGGCCTTGGTGCGGCCGTATGTCCGCGACGGTGCCCCCTCGATTAGGTACGAGGCCACGGTGAATGGCGCACCGGCGAAGCCGATCAGCGGAACCGACCCCTCGGCCACCACCCGGCGGACCGTCTCCAGTACGTAGGGGGTGTCCTCCTCGGGCTCCAAGGGCCGCAGGCGCTGGAGGTCGGCGGCGTTCTCGAAGGGCCGGTCAACGACCGGTCCGATTCCCGGGTGGACCTCCACGCCGAAGCCCACGGCATGGGCCGGAACCACGATGTCGGAGTAGAGAATGGCGGCGTCGACCCCGTAGCGCCGGACCGGCTGGAGGGTGATCTCGGCCGACAGGTCGGCGTCGGCGATGGCGTCCAGGATGCTTCCCGTTCCCCGGACAGCCCTGTACTCGGGAAGTGACCTTCCGGCCTGGCGCATGAACCACACCGGCGTCCAGTGGTGGGGCTCGGCCCGACAGGCAGCGAGGAACGGCGAGTCGGCCTGCGGTGAGCTCACGAGGCGACGCTATCCAGCAGCCGTCGGGCGGCCGCCGCCTCGGGCAGGGCGAGGCGGGCCAGAGTCGAAATACGGGCCGCCTCGCACACCTCGGCCAGCCCGACATCAGCCCGGTCGTCTACCGGGCGTCGGGCCAAGTCGGTGGCCGTGGGCTCCAGGACCAGGACGGCCGCCCCCCGTCGCCTTACCGCCTCCACCTCCCGTCGCAGGGTCCGGCCGTGCCAGGCCCGAGCCAGCGATCCGTCCCCGCCTGCCGGCCCGGCTATTCCGCCTACCGTCTTGGACGAAGCCACCACGACCACGTCCAGGGCCAGAGCGGCCACCAGGTCGGCGTTGGTGGTGGAGTGCACCCCACCGTCGACCAAACGCCGGCCGTCGACCTCCACTGGGACGAACCACCCGGGGACAGCCGAGGACGCCTGGACGGCGGAACCGACATCGGTGTCGACGTCGTCGCGACCGAGCACCACCCGACGGCCCGAGTCCAGGTCCACAGCACAGATCCAGGTTGGGTGGTCGGGCCAGCGGTCGGAGTGCATCTCGCGCATTCGGTCGGCCAGGGAGGAGCCGTCGTGGGTGCCGATGGGGAGCAACCCGGCCAGGGAAACCACCGGCCGGGGCCGTCCGGTAGACAACAGCTCGCGGACGACCAGCATCGGGTTGGCCGGAAGCCGCCGGGCCGGTTGGTCGGAGGGGTTCTTGAGGTCTAACGGGGTCGTCACCCGGTCGACCAGGGCCTGCCCCTCGGCGGACAGCGGCGTGCGGGAGTAGTAGGAGCGGTGATCGGCCGCCGAGAGCCCGGCCCGGAGGCTGACCGCAGTGGTGGCCCCAGCCGAGGTTCCGACGACGACGTCGGCCGTCCGGGGATCCCAACCCGTGGCCTCGGCGAGCGCGGCGAGGGTCCCAGCGTGATGGGCAGCGGCGTGCAGGCCGCCGGCCCCGAGTACGAGCCCGATCGTGGTCACGGCGGCCATCGTCGCATGTCGGGAGCGAATTCCCGACCCGGCGGCGGGTTGGCGTCCTTTGAGGCCTCCGAGGTCAGGTGTCCTCCACCCGCTAGGATCGATCTTCGGCCGATTTCGGGGTTTCGGCCCCGGGGTAGCCAAGAGACACGGTCCACCGTCCTCCATAGGCTCGCTGATGACCACCGAACACCCCGAGATGGACGCCGAACAGGCCTACGTCGACCACGCCTATGCGTGTCTCGAGTCCGCCCGCGACCGGGCCCTGGAGCTGACTGCCATGGTCGAGGTGGGTCAGGGGGGCACCAACCAGGCTCGCTTCGAGCGCGAGGCCATCTGGGACTCGGTAGCCGCTCGTCTGGGGCGGTTGGACATGGGCGACGCCGCGCTGGTCTTCGGTCGCATCGACCAGGAGGCCGAGGCCGGCGGCGGCCGCTATTACATCGGTCGGGTCGGGGTCTGGGACGTCGACCAGGATCCGGTGGTCGTGGACTGGCGCGCCCCAGTCGCCGAGGCCTTCTACCGGGCCACCGGTCCGGTGCCCATGGGCCTGGAACGGCGCCGGCACCTGGTCAGCCGCGGCCGGGTCGTGGTGGGAATCGAGGACGAGTTGTTTGGCGACCCGGAGCGGTTCCGGGACGGCGACGGAAACCGCCTGAAGGGAGAGGGAGCCTTGATCGCCGCCCTCGAGACGGCCCGCACCGGTCGGCTGGGCGACATCATCGGGACGATCCAAGCTGAGCAGGACGACATTATCCGGGCACCGTTGTCCGGCGTCCACGCCGTGCAGGGCGGGCCAGGAACCGGAAAGACCGTGGTGGCCCTGCACCGGGCCGCCTACCTCCTGTACACCCACCGGTTCCCGCTGGAGGGNCAGGGTGTCCTGGTGGTCGGGCCCAACAGGCTCTTCCTGGCCTACATCGAGCAGGTGCTGCCGTCACTCGGGGAGGCCGGGGTCCAGATGGCCACTCTGGGGGATGTAGTAGGGGGCGTTCGGGTGGACGACCGTCGGGAGCAGGCCGAGGTGGGGCGACTCAAGGGCGACCTTCGCATGGTGCGGTTCGTCTCAAAGGCCGTCCGGACCCGCCAGCGGCCAATGCGGGCCGACCTTCGCATCGGCCACGGCCTGCAGTGGCTGGTCCTCCC
>JGI24816J26688_1000263_pt1 | contig 12699 bp, 8 predicted proteins | sample METZYME_3_250m_FD_26688 | JGI IMG/M metagenome (IMG submission 26688)
AGCCCGACTGCAACACTGGTGAAGGGGTCATGTTCAATAACCTTTCCGGTAAATTCAACGTCTAGTATTTTTTTAACAGCGGGAATCAGGGAGGATCCGCCGGTACGGATAACCAACTGAATATCGGAAGCACGTAGTTCGGCCTTTACTAACAGCTCAGTGATAGCACTTTGGAATTTTTTAAGGATCTCGTTAATTATTTGGTCAAATTCTTCACGAGAGACCAATAATTCGATATCAAGTTCCGGAATATCCAGTTTCGCTTCTAGTAGCGTGGAAAGCGTAGCTTTCATTTCTTTCAGGTTTTGGAATATAAGGTAACTATAGTTGTTTTTTATCAGGTCATAAAGGCGTCGAAATCTAGGGGCGGCTTCGTCTCCGTATTTAATGCGCTGCATTATAGGAGATGTATATTTATTTTGATTTAATATGTAACTCACCGTCCAGTTGAGTAACAAGTCTTCATAGTCTTTAAACGGGAAAATAGTTTCAATCTCGCGGTCTTCGCCTGCACGGCGCCATCGTTCACCCTTTCCCAGTAGAGGGAAGATGAGCTTCCGAAACAGAAGCTGATCGATGTGATCACCTCCTAGTCCTGTGCCGTGGGTAGCTATAACTGAAATTTTTTTCTCATTCCTTTTCAATATGCAAAGATCTAGAGTGCCGCCGCCAAAATCTACAGCCAGCAAAGTCTGGTAGGTGACTAGCGGGTTATCATAGAGGTAACTGAGCGCTGCAGCTATTGGTTCAGGGTAATAACATTTTTTGGAGAATCCTGCATGTCTGCACGCTTCAGATAAAAGGCCGAGTGCACGTTCATTCCGGTGAGGGTCAGACCCCTCGAAATTTATTGGGTGGCCAATGCAGGCATGATCTATAGAATCAGGCCTGCTTTGATAGTGGAACAAGTATTTCTCAATGCTTTTTCTAATACGCAATAATAGAGGAGTGATAAGAGCGACTAGTCGGAAGGGTTTATTAAACACTATAAGACGTGGCGTATTTAGATTTCCTAACACTCTTTTAGTGCCTCTGAATAATCGACCTTTCTGACTAGCATCTACAAACGACTTGCCGTACAACTTTCCTGTATTTGCTTCCTCTGGAAGGCCATGGCCACCAATCTGACCCGTGGTAGTGCGCGCCTCACCAAGAACTTCGGCGCTTAGCTCTACCGTACGCCCCATATTACTTTCGATATATTGTTCTATGGCCTCCTTTCCGGTGACGATTCTATGCTCGTCGTTGATATAAGTAGCCGATGGCATTACCGTCGAGTTGGACTCGAGTTTTAAAAGATGGATTTTTTCGCCGTCAAAGATAGCAGCAGCACTGTTGCTGGTACCAAAATCCACGCCGATTCCTAGAGATCGGGATTGTTGGTCAGTAGACTGAGTCTCCAAAAAATCTTACCACTATGAATAAATTTTTGGCTGAACGATTACAAAAAAAATCTAAGTAAAATATGCAGGTTGAGAATCAATAGTTAGCATAGCCTATTTAATTGTTGCCAGCAAAAAAAGAGGCACGAGAATAAACAGAGCCTTTTTTGGCTAGTGATATTCAAGCTTGTCTTTTTTTCTTGCATAGGTTTGAGCGTGCTTCCTAGTTGAAAAGTTGAATCTTAATGAAACTTATCCTATGCTCCACCGGTCAAAATAGTCTCGGTACTAGTAACATCTTTTGGGAGCTTTCATGTGCGCGGCCATCCGACATATATCTTGTAAATATGTCACCTATCTGTTTCTCTTCTTTCTCTTCAGCTCTTTTGCTGTTACCGCTGTAGCAGGCACAATTGTCCGGGTTAGTACCAGTATAGGGGATTTTTCAATCGAGTTGCTGGATGGTACAGCTCCAATAACTGTTCAAAATTATCTTAATTACGTGAATCGAAATGACTATAACGGCACATATATCCACCGCGCCATAGATGATTTTGTAGTGCAAGGAGGCGCTTTCCGATTCAAACTATTCGAAGGTCCTATCGATGTACCGACAGATCCTCCAATAGAGAATGAATTTAAAGGCGTCTCTAATACCCGGGGCACAGTGGCCATGGCAAAAATTGGGGGAGACCCGAACAGCGCTACCAACCAATGGTTTGTAAACCTGATTGATAACCTAGTCCTCGATGTAACAGATGGAGGGTTTACTGTATTCGGGCAAGTGCTGGGTGAGGGCATGCAGATTCTCGATGCCATTGATGATCTTCCGACGGTTTCCTTAGGCCAAGCGAAAGCGCCTTATGCGCCTTATTTCACTCAAACATACAACAATCCGCTTGATTTTGTTTACATCAATGTTGAGGTTACTGAAAGGTTCAGCTCGGCTCCACATGTCTTTGAATCGGCTACTGGCTTGCTTATAACTTCCGTGGATATAGATAACGGCAGTGATTTTATTAGCTTAAATTTTAATGTTGTCCCTTCAGAATCTGAGGTGGTTGTTAAAGCAAACCTTGATAGTGTTATCCCTCGTCAAGCAAGTCTGCCTGGGGTCGCTACTTTTTCCACTTCCGATAATCGGCTGCGTATCCCCTCCCTCGAAGTAAACTTGGACGGTGCCGTGTCACTTGTTTCGAATGNAGTGTTTGTTCTGTCGGATGCTGTGAATTTCCTTTTCACGTTAGAATCTTTCGAGCAATAATGGATCGCCATGTATCACTGCAAAGCCTTGGGTTACTCTTGCACAGGCTAAAATCCTTAGAAATTAGAAATTAGAAATTCGATATAGGGGATTACTCACTGATGGCAGCCCCGCGAGGCGAGTTTACTTCCAGGTTTGGTTTTCTAATGGCGGCCTCTGGTTCCGCCGTTGGCCTTGGCAACATATGGGGGTTCCCTACTAATGCCGCCACTAATGGCGGAGCTGCGTTTCTTTTTGTGTACCTTATTCTGGCATTTGCACTAGCTTATCCAGCTTTAATGGCTGAACTCATTATAGGGCGCTACGCACGAGCTAATGCTGTGACCGCGTTAAGATCAATTTCTACCGGAAACAAGAGTCGAATTCTGGCCTTGATGGTGGGTTTTGCAGGAATCATCACGGTTTGTTTCATTCTGAGTTTTTATGCCATTGTCAGTGGATGGATGATTGCTTTCTTTTTCGACCCATTGGCGCGTATGGTGGGAATGGATGGGTTAGCGCAATGGTTGACGCAAGATGGGGTTTTCCGAAATAGTCTTTTCGTCATAATTTTTATGTTGGCGACAGTCTATATCATCAGTGCGGGTGTTAAAGACGGCATAGAGAAATGGGCGTCACTTCTGATGCCATCGCTATTAGTAATTTTGGTTTTACTTATCTTTTACGTTATGACTTTACCCGGAGCCCTGGAAGGCGTTCGTGCATACCTCATTCCGGATTTTACACGTATCGCTGATCCCTCTTTACTCGTTGATGCTATGGGCCAGGCGTTTTTTTCGCTTTCGCTTGGAGTAGGAACTATGTTGATTTATGGGTCCTATATAAGTAAGCAGGAGAATCTGCCCACGATTGGCGGTCTGGTTGCATTGCTGGATGTAGGAATAGCGGTAATGGCTGGTATGCTAATTTTACCCGCGATGTATGTAGCGTTGAGCAATGGTGTTGAAATTTTCGACGACAGCGGTGGGCTTATCGCTGGCCCTGGTTTAATAATTTCTGTGCTACCGTCACTTTTCGAGACTATGGGCTTCATTGGGATCTTGGTGGCTATAGCTTTCTTCATGCTCATGACTATCGCCTCCTTAACTTCCTCCATTTCTATGTTAGAAGTACCGGTTGCCTATTGCGTAGAACATCATGGTGTAGAAAGACGTCACGCGGCTATGATGATAGGCGTGATCATAATCTTAATTGCATTGGTTATTGTGTTTAACTTCGATCCCCTGTTCGATATGGTTGTGACCTACACGACAGAAGTTAGCCAGCCTCTTTTGGGGTTTGCGTTTTGCATATTTGTCGCTTGGATCTGGCGCCGCAACGATATTCTTGAGGAGATTAAGCAGGGGAGTCCTGAGGTTGAATCCGGATTATTTTGGAAAATCTGGCCGCTTTACGTAAAATTCTTTTGCCCAGTGGCAATCTTAATAGTTTTCTTTCAATAGGGTGCCAACTAAACCTTTCATGTCTAAGATAATGTAATGGCTATTGGCTTCTTGTCTGCAGCCTAATAGTTAATTAGCGAGTTTTGGGAGGGCTGATGATATTAATAAATATTTATGCTACCGTGCCAGTCGTAATAAAAAGGCGCTAGTGACGATTCTCTGTAAAGTAAAAGAGCAGAAAAACAAACAATCGGAGATTAATTGCGCATGACCTCTTCCTTTTCAAAACACGCTTCCAGTCAGTCAGTAGGGAATAGGCGGAAATTCCTGAAGCAGCTGATGGTGTTTCCTGCTTCTATGTCTTTGGGCATTATCGGTTTAGAAGCCACATCTGCTCAGTCCGGAGTAGCGGGTTCTGTAAAAGCGCTTACCTTTGATGTATTTGGTACCGTTGTTGATTGGCGTTCCTCGATTATCAGAGAAGGTCAGTTATTGTCGGCTCGCAAAAGTTTTGAAATTGATTGGGGTGAATTTGCGGATAGCTGGCGAGCTGGTTATGGCCCGGCCATGGCTAGGGTACGCAACGGAGAGTTGCCGTGGACCAAGATAGACCATCTACACAGAATGATTTTGGATGAACTGGTTGTCGAGTACGGGTTAAGCGGCCTCAGCGAAGAAGAATTGGATCACTTCAACCGAGCTTGGCATCGACTGTCACCGTGGCCGGATTCTGTTGCTGGTTTGAACCGGCTGAAAACTAAATACGTGATTGCCACTCTGTCCAATGGCAATGTTGCTCTGCTCACCAACATGGCGAAGAATGCAGGATTGCCGTGGGATGCGGTCTTATCGGCGGAGCTAGCAAAACATTACAAGCCGGATCCTGAAGCGTACTTGACAGCCGCCGACCTATTAGGTCTGCCCCCAGAACAGGTAATGATGGTGGCGGCCCATCCCGGTGACTTGAGAGCGGCTGCAAGAAATGGGTTGCGCACAGCCTACGTTATCAGGCCATTGGAGCGAGGCCCAGGACGAATAGTAAACAATAATGCAGCGGCTGGAGAATTTGATTACACAGCTAGCGACTTTCTCGATCTGGCGCGACAACTGGGGGCTTAAGATTGTCGGAAATCCGACTCGGTCAGAAGTCGAAGCAAGAGCTTGTACAACGACACCCTTGAATGCAAATTATTCTTCGACTGGTTTATAGAACATACACACCTAGTGTGTTTTGATTGTTACGTGATTTATGTCGTGAAATGGATTCGAAATTACTAAATCTAATCGTTATACCTGCTTTAGTCAGTTTACAGAGCGGTTGCTCCGACTCTGAGTTGTCAGACAAACCCATAAGTTTGACAGAAGTGAATGAAGCTGTGGTCGAATTTATTTCCACGCCAGAAGAAACAAACCCCTTTTACGAAGAAAGCCCGCTGTATCTTAACTACCCTAGATTTGACCGCATCCAGGATGCCCATTATTTACCTGCTTTTGAACGTGGAATGGAAGAAGAGCTGGAAGAAATCGAAGCTATTGTAACTCAACCAGGTCAACCGAGTTTTGATAATACTATTCTTGCCCTTGAATTAACGGGCCAGTTACTGGACCGAGTGGCCAGAGTGTTCTATGCCATATCCAGTGCACATACGAATGACGAAATACGTGCATTGGAACAGCAATTAGCCCCGCAGCTTGCGGGTCATGAAGATAACATTCTGCTTAATCGCGATTTGTTTGAGCGTGTTGGGATTATTTACGAAAAACGCGATGATCTTGGGCTCGAGCCAGAGTCTATGCGGTTACTTGAAAAATACTATACAGAATTTGTCCGTGGTGGTGCAGCACTCAGTGTGCCGGAGCAACAGCATATGAAAGAACTTAATGCTGAGATCGCTTCATTTGAAACTCTTTACAGTCAAAATATTCTGAGTGAAGTAAATGACCTTGCCGTTATCGTGGATACAGAAGAAGAGTTGACTGGTCTGGATCAGGCTTTGATAACTGCTGCTAGGGAAGAGGCCGCTGCGCGGGATCTCGATGGAAAATATGTTCTACCGTTACTTAATACCAGCAGCCAGCCAGCATTGGCTTCGTTGCAGAATCGTGCCCTGCGAGAAATAATACATAGCATTTCTCTGTCCAGGGGCAGCCGGGGTGGTGACTTCGATAATACAGAAGTGCTGTCTAATGTGCTGCGGCTTCGTGCGGAACGAGCTCAATTGCTGGGCTATGACAATCACGCTCATTTTATCCTAGAAGATCGCACGGCGCAGACAGTGGCCGCGGTTAACANTCGTCTCGCCGAACTTACGACCCCAGCTCTTGCTAACGTCAATCGAGAGGCTGTTGATCTTCAGCAAATGATTTATGACGACGGACAAGATTTTGAACTAGCGTCCTGGGATTGGGATTTTTACACAGAAAAGCTCAGATTGGCCCGTTATGACTTCGATGCTAAGGAATTGCGACCCTATTTCGAGCTTAATAATGTGCTGCTGAAGGGGGTCTTTTTCGCCGCTGAACAACTGTACGGTATTACTTTCAAAGAACAAATCTCTTTACCTGTTTACCAAGAGGATGTGCGGGTGTTTGAGGTTTACGATACGACAGGGACCACTTTGGCAATCTTTATAGCTGATTTCTATGCTCGGCCTACCAAGAGGGGCGGTGCATGGATGAATTCCTATGTATCTCANAGCAATTTGCTAAATACCCGGCCAATCGTGGCAAATCACCTGAACATCACGAAACCACCCGAAGGAGAGGTTACCCTGCTGACGTTTGATGAAGTAACCACTATGTTTCATGAGTTTGGGCACGCACTACATGGTATGTTTTCTGCTGTGGAGTATCCGTATTTCTCCGGTACCAGCGTACCTCGCGATTTTGTGGAATACCCCAGCCAAGTAAATGAGATGTGGGCAATTTGGCCAGAAGTACTTGCCAACTATGCCATTCATCATGAAACCGGACAATCAATGCCGCAGGAATTGCTCGAAAAAGTGCTTTCAACTCAAACCTTCAACCAGGGCTTTGCGACTACTGAATACCTTGCTGCATCTATTCTTGATCAAGCTCTTCACCAGCTTACTCCGGAGGAAATCCCTGTTGGCGATGAGATTATGGAATTTGAGCGATCAACCTTTGAAGGTGCCGGTATTGTGTTAGATTCAGTTCCGCCACGCTATCGAAGCACTTATTTTAACCATATTATGGGCGGTTATCATGCCGGTTATTATTCCTATATCTGGAGCGAAGTACTGGATGCTGATTCAGTTGATTGGTTTAAGGAGAACGGAGGATTAACAAGAGAGAATGGGGATCATTTCCGACAAACTTTGTTATCCCGTGGAGGAGCTGATGATGCCATGACCTTGTTCAGGAAATTTCGTGGTCGTGACCCCGACATAACCCCGTTGTTGGAGCGACGAGGTTTAAATTAAAGGTTAGACCTCTACCTGTTTCATGGTGGCTGTGGATTGACCGCTAATTGCCAGTAATAACAGGCTAAGCTCGTCCCAGGAGTCAGCACTGATTATCCCTTTTATGGACTGATCTACGCGTCTGGCGTGTTCGAGAAAATGCCAAATATCTTGTGTGTTTATCCTACCTAATGCGCTACCTACGGCCTGTTTTTTATTGAACCAGATGCGAGCAGTTTGCATGATCGCATTGATACCCTGCCCCTGCTCTTTCCTCTCAATCAACGGTAACAAGGTGCGCAGTTCGCGGGTAATTGTAGCGAGGATTGGCAATGGTAAGAGTCCTTCAGCACGAAGGGTGCGCAGGATTTTCTGCGATCTAACTGCATCGCCCTTAAGAGCGGCGTCAACGAGATGATATACACTATAACGTGAACTGTCGGCAACCACCTGCATCACTGTATTTACATCGAGCGAAATGTTGGTTTTATTGTCTTGGCTTACGAGGAGTTTCAATTTTTCGATTTCCTGAGTGGCCGCAAGCAAATTACCTTCAACTTTATCGACAAGTAGTTCCAGCGCATTCGGTTCTGCACTAATGCCCTCCCGCAACAGGCGTCGTGTCAGCCACGCCCCCAAACCTTCCCGATTTATCGGCCAGATCTGGACAAAGGCGCTATGCGATTCAATTATCTTGAACCATTTAGTGCTGAGCATACTAGATTCCAGTTTGGGACTGATAATCAGGATCAAAAATTCTGGATTGGGTTTGGCAAGATAAGCGTGTAGCGCGTTCTTGCCAGCCTCTTCCAGTTTTGAACTAGTAAGCCTTAACTCGATAATTTTTTGCTCAGAGAAAAGAGAAAGGTTGTCCGTTGTTTGGGAAAAATTATCCCAGTTAAAACTCCGATCGATGTTGAATATTTGGCGTTCACCGAATCCTTTGTTTTGATAGTGTTTACGAACCTGATCTGCTGCCTCCTGCATCAGTAATGGATCGTCACCAGCCAACCAGTAAACTGTTGGATTTTGATTTTCCAGGGTACGAGTTAATTGCTCTGCCTTGATTTTCATTGGAAATCAATTGCTGGCGGCTTGGAGTCGGCGCATGACCTGATTTACGAGCTCCCGTCGCATTTCATTCCTAATAATTTCCACTTCCTCTTGGTTTCCAGCTATATTTTCTAGATCTTCAAAGTAAGTACGTTCGACGTAAAGAGTTTCTGCCCTGATAAGTGTCTGTTCACCTTGTTCAAATGAGATTTGAATTGACAATCGCATTTCGTGTTGCGCCGCTCTCGCTCTGGGATTAAATGTTACCGGTCTACTGGCAATCTGCTCATCGCCGATTTTCAGAATTGCCGAGTTGGAATTCGGCTGAGCTGAATTCGCGAGTTGTGTTTCAACATTAGCGACATCCAAGCTCTGTCTTAGAAATAGCGAAAGCTCGCTGTTTGGCTGTTGAAGGTTAAGCTGAATTAATTCAAACCGGTAAGAAATAGCATCATTGCCACGTAAGGCGAAACCGCATTCGCTAAGGGTAATGACAAAAATTACAAAGGAAATAAATTTTGCACATTTAACCATTAGTTAGCGGTTTCCTAATTTACGACGATATTAACTAGGCGTTCGGGCACGACTATAATCTTACGGACAGTTCCGTTTGAAGTGAATCGCTGTATCGCCTCATCGCCAAGAGCAAGTCGTTCAAGGTCAGCCTTTGCGATATCCCTAGGAACTTCGATCTTGCTNCGAAGTTTACCATTCACTTGGAGAACTATTAACATCGTGTTCTGAATTAAAGCTGATTCGTCTACCCGTGGCCATGTCGCCTCAATTACGGCTTCATCGTGTCCTAGATGATTCCANAGAGCATGACAAAAATGCGGGGCTATGGGTGCAAGCATCAGAATCGCCGCTTCGAGGGCTTCCTGCACCACTTGTTTGTCTTCCTTTTGGGAAGCACCCTCTAGTAGAAAACTGCTAGTTGCATTAATCAGCTCCATAATGGCGGCTATAGCTGTATTAAAGGTCTGCCTTCTTGAAAAATCATCGCTGACCTTCTGAATTGTTTGGTGAATCTTTAATCGCAGTTTTAGTTGTTTTTCGTTGAAAATCTGGGCAGAAAAATTCTGACAGGATATGGGTTGGTGGCTTACAACGATTTTCCACAATCGTTTAAGAAATCTGGAGCTACCTTCAACCCCAGAATCAGACCAGTCCAACGATTGATCTGGGGGGGAAGCGAACATGACGAACATTCGTACGGTATCGGCGCCATATTTTTCTATTAGAGGCATGGGGTCGACAGTATTACCTTGTGACTTGGACATCTTGTGGCCGTCTTTCAATACCATACCTTGGGTAAGCAGGTGCGTGAAAGGCTCATCTGAATTCACTAGGCCTTCGTTACGGAGCAGCTTGTGATAGAACCGGGCATATAAAAGGTGCAAGATGGCGTGTTCTATGCCCCCGATATATTGATCCACCGGTAACCAGTAATTTGCCCGATGATCAAGCATGCTGTCATCTTGATCACAACATGTAAAACGTGCGTAGTACCATGAAGATTCCATGAAAGTATCAAAAGTGTCTGTTTCTCGCTGCGCCTCTTCATGACATTTCGGGCACTCGACCTTGAAAAATTCTTGCATTTTCCCAAGCGGAGACCCCGAATCATCAAACTCGATGTCTTCTGGTAAGAGTACCGGCAAATCTTCATCAGGAACTGGAACTGAACCACAAGTATTACAATTTATCATTGGGATTGGTGCGCCCCAGTAACGCTGCCTAGACACTCCCCAGTCTCGTAAACGATAATTTATGGCCTTTTGACCCTTGCCGATCTTATCGAGGCGCAGGGCAATCGCTTCGAAAGCTGATTCAAAATCAAGACCGTCAAACTCGCCTGAATTAATCAGTATACCTTTCTCCACATAGGCTGCTTCCTTAAGTCGCATGTGAATTGGGCGATGCCGGTTTAATGACCTGCTTTATCTCCAGGCCATATTTTTTAGCAAACTCCCAGTCCCTTTGATCATGTCCAGGTACAGCCATTACTGCACCAGAGCCATAGCTCATCAGTACGAAATTGGCCACAAAAATATTTACTTCGGCATTGGTAATTGGATGGATGGCCTTCAGTCCAGTGTCCATACCCAGTTTTTCCATAGTCGCCAGATCAGCTTCAGCTACCTTTATCTTGATTTGTTGTTCAATAAAATCAGCAAGACCAGGGTTCGTGGAAGCCGCTTTTTTAGCAAGCGGGTGCTGCGGAGCTACGGCTACATAGGTTACCCCCAGCAGAGTGTCAGGCCGTGTGGTATATACCGACAGCCACTTTAATGAGTCTTCAGATCCACCAGCCACTTCAAATACCAGGTCAACGCCTTCCGACCTGCCGATCCAGTTAGTTTGCATGGTTTTGACCTTTTCAGGCCAACCCTTGAGGAATTGGAGATCGTCGAGTAGTTCTTGAGAAAAGGCACTTATCTTGATAAACCATTGAGGAATACTGCGGCGTTCTACTGGAGCTCCGGATCGCCAGCCTCGGCCTTCTACTACTTGTTCATTTGCCAACACGGTCTGATCAACAGGGTCCCAGTTCACCTCAGCTTCCTTTTTGTAAGCTAAACCTTTTTTAAATAGGCGGGTAAAGAACCACTGCTCCCAACGATAGTAATTACGATGACAGGTGGCGAGCTCCCTTGTCCAATCATAGGCGTAACCAAGTCGCTGCAACTGCTGGCGCATGTAATCGATGTTCCCATACGTCCATTTGGCTGGGGGAACTTTATTTTCCATAGCTGCGTTCTCAGCCGGCAATCCAAAGGCATCCCAACCCATCGGCTGAAGTACATTTTTTCCTTGCATACGGTGGTATCGGGAAATAACATCAGCGATGGCATAATTGCGGACATGCCCCATATGAAGGTGACCGCTGGGGTAGGGAAACATCGCCAAGCAGTAGAATTTTTCTTTGTTGGGGTCCTCAGTAACCAGGAAGCTATCATGCTTCTTCCAATAGGCCTGAGCGATTGCCTCTATTTCTTGAGGGGAATATTGGGGGTTAATACTACTCATTAATTGCTTATCCAATTATTGGATGCCATGCCGCCCAAAATTACTCGTTGATTTTGTCACCGCCAACAACCTAGCAAAAGGACGCAAGCATAACCCAGACCAAGGTTCACAGGTAGAGTTAGAGTCCAATATTTGGCACCGGTGGATTTAGATTGTTTTTTTACGAGTATCAACAAGGGTCGAAGTAACTTTAAGCAGTTTAATCTGGCGACTGTCTGCATTGAGAACGGTTACCAGAAATGGGCCAATGTTAATAGTCTCACCACGTTCAGGGATGTGACCGATCTGCTGTAATACCAATCCGCCTAGTGTGATGAATTCTTGATCACTAAATTGCGTACCAAAATATTCATTGAATTCATCTACAGGGGTCAGTGCTTTAACGATATAATTTTCTTCGTCGAATTTCTTAATGTAGCTTTCATCATCTACGTCATACTCATCTTCAATTTCCCCAACAATCTGTTCAAGCACATCTTCAATGGTTACTGCGCCGCTTACGCTGCCATATTCATCTATAACTATAGCCATATGCTGACGCGTTTCACGAAAATCTTTTAGTAGGACATTAAGCCTCTTACTCTCCGGAACGAAAGTAGCAGGTCGCACAACATCTTTGATATCAAGTTTTCTTGTTTCTTCCTTCAGGATCAACGGAAGAAGATCCTTAGCCAACAGGATTCCTATTACATTGTCAACATTCTCACCCATTACAGGAAATCGCGAGTGGGAGGCCTTTGTAACTAATTCAATAATTTCATTTGCTGGCAGTTTTGCAGGGACGATCGCAAGTTGCGATCGTGGGATCATAATATCTCGGACCTGCATGCTCGAGACTTGCAAAGCGCCTTCTATGATACCTAGCGCGTCTGCATCGAGGACCTGGTCTTGCTCAGCATTGCGCAATAGCTCCAGCAGACTTTTGGTATCGGTAGGCTCGTCGGAAAAGACCTGTGTAATTTTATCGATCCAAGACTTGGGATTTAGATCGAGGTTAGATTGGTCATCAGTCATTCGCTGGCTTCTCTTGTATCTTCATACCTGCGATAACAGGATTACCCTACCAAATATGGATTCGGGAATCCAAGTTTTTCTAATATATTAATTTCGAGTTGCTCCATAATGGCGGCGGTAATATCTGTTTCATGATTGTAACCGAGCAAATG
>JGI24816J26688_1000264_pt1 | contig 12676 bp, 11 predicted proteins | sample METZYME_3_250m_FD_26688 | JGI IMG/M metagenome (IMG submission 26688)
CCAGTTGTTTCGTTCGAACCGACGTATTTCAGGCGCTCAATTTGCCGGGTAGAGAAATATTCTGCCATCGATTCTATGTCTGCAATTGGAGCATCCGTTTTCAACCAAAGAGGTATGATGGAACGTGCAAAGTCAATGTTCTCTTGGTGCGACCAACGGTAGTGAAACATGGCTTTTGTCAGCCACTCATCCCCATAATCTTCTATCAAATAATCCAAAAAACCCATAATGGGGTTACTGGGTAAGAGCGAACGCTCTTTGTGTACATTTTCCAAATATCTAAGAATTGGTGTCGAGTCTATCTTTGCTTGCTGATAATCACCGTTTTTGCCTGGTAAAACCAACACCGGCAACAAGTTTACTGGTACGTCAGGAGTGTTAACATCTTCAGAACCATTTCTATTGGACCAAATATATGGAAGTCTTCGGTATCTAATTGCCGCACGAAGCTTTCTGCTGTAAGGAGAACCAGGAGCACCTAATATTTTATAGGGAAGCATATAGAGTCTCCTGATTTTTAGCTATAACTCTAGAGATCAAACTCTACAGTTCCTGCTGCAGTATTTGATAATGGTGTGCCAATAGATACATTCATTTTATGTACTTACTGAGTGATAGAAGATTAGTTATTTAAGCCTTGAAGTTACCTCTAAGGGGACCATAACATGGACATAATCACTTCCCTTCCACATAACATAAGGACCTCCAGCGTATGGGTCTGTTGGGAGGTTAGCCATCAAACTTTCAGGCAATAACATCATAAGGTGTGGTCCCTCTGCCACCCATGTACCTTTAGAGGTATCTTGATTATTGGGATCATCGTTATCAACAGGAATGTCTCCAAGTAACATATAAGATAAGCCGAACGATTCTGATTCTGAGTCGTAAGGAGATTTAGTCATGTAGGCTTGCAACCATTTTTGCCACGCTTTATCAACACACATAGGTGCAACATTATCATTGGGAGGACTGCCTGGCATACAAGTCCAGTCATTGCTTCCCTCTCTTAGAATTGATCCGTCTGCACTCATAATTGTAGCTTCACCGCTTACATTTTCGGGTGCAGCAGACATGGCTATATCTATTATTTCAGNTGTACTGAGCTCGTGATCATTATGTCCATAAGTAATTGAAAAACAAAAAAGCATAACAAAGATTATTAGTATTTTTTTCATTGGTTATTCTCCCTCTGTATTTGGAATATAATTCTGATATTTTTATTGTATCTTCGTTAAATATTATTGGATAAGTATCTCGCCTTCAAGATATCGAGTTGTTTTCCCTCCAATCAAGACCCTGTCCTCAATTAATTCGCATTCAACATGTCCAGATCTAAAGGATAACTGTCTGGCTGCGAATTTTTTCTTTCCCAATATACCATGCCAATAAGGAACCATTAATGTATAAGCAGAGCCTGTAACCGGATCCTCATCAACTCCTGATTGAGGAGAAAAAAATCTAGAAACAAAATCAACTTCTTTTCCTGGAGCGGTGATGATTAACCCTCTGGAATCCAGCTGAGAGAGCATTTTAAAATTAGGCGTCATCGTTCGAATAATTTCTTCATCATCAAAAACAGCCAGATAATCATCCTCTCCTCTGTATGTTTTAAGGGGTTTTTCTCCCAATCCATGAACGATAAGTTTATTTTGCTCGACTTCTTCGGGTTGATCTGCAGGAAAATCTAAATAAATCAGATCGCTTTTTTTGAAGGCTGTCAGTATACCTCTTTTTCTGGAATTAAAAATTACTTGGGAACAATCACTGGGAAGATACTCATCAAACAAAACCCTTGCACTGGCAAGAGTAGCGTGTCCACATAAATCAACCTCAACGGTTGGAGTAAACCAACGAATTAAGTAAGGAGAAGAGATTATATTCACATATGCAGTTTCTGAAAGATTATTTTCGAAAGCTATAGATTGCATATTTTCAACAGTTAAATTTTCTTTAACAATGACTACTGCGGCAGGATTGCCTTGAAAAACGTTTGCAGTGAATGCATCAATGAAGTAAATAGGAAGTTTCAATTTTCTTGTTATTTTTTATTCAATTGATTGCCCATTGCAGGTTGATAGCTTCCTAAAACTCACCATAGCCAGTCATCAAAAGAAATACAATAGTGAAGTAACACCAATTACTAAAGACCATAGCAGAACAGCAAAACTGACAGGTTTTAAAGAAATCTCTTTTATGGCATTAAAACTTATTTCCGTCCCAATAAAGAATAAACCCAATGAAAGAAAAATTTTGCTGGCATTCTTAAAAAATAATACCCATGGGTCTTCAAAAATAAAAAAGGAACCCGCAATAACAAACAATGCAAACAGCAAAATGAAGTATGGAAAATCTAGACCTTCTTCTCGTCTATTGAAATACCAAGATGAAATTAAGACCAATGGAATAATCCATAAAGTTCTACCTAGCTTCATGATGGTAGCAATTTCCAGTGCTTCATTACCAAATATGGAGGCGGTACCAATAACTGAAGCTGTATCGTGAATCGTAAGTGCGGCAAAAATACCAAATTGTCGCTGCGATAAGCCTATAGCCTCGCCAATAAATGGGAATGCAATGATTGCAAATAAATTAAGCAAGAAAACAATTGCTAGTGAGGATGCGAGCTCTTGTTTTTTCGATTTTATGATCGGAGCCAAAGCAGTCATTGCTGTACCTCCACAGATTGCCGTCCCTGAAATTAGAAGAAGTAAATGCTTTTTTTCAATCTTCAGCAATGATCCTAGAACAAAACCTAAGATCATTACCGTAATCACATATAGAGAAATTAAAGGAAAATAATCGATACTGACATTGGCCATAGATACAAAACTAATACTTCCTCCTAAAAAAATAATCCCAATTTTTAAAAATTTTGATCCTATTTCTTTTGGAATTAAGATTTGATCTTTTTTATTGANGGAAGAAAAAAGAATACCAAATAAAAGACTAATAGCAGCATTGCCTATGAAAAGAGCAATCNCCAATAATAATATAATTAATAGGTACAGCATTTTTTAGCTGTTTAGATTATTGTGTAATTTTTATTCAACTGATGCTCGCTGATGGTTTATGGCTTCCTTGATTTCACCATAGCCAGCTTCTTTAGGAATAGTTATAAATATTCCTTCGTCAAGTTTTTCAATTAATGGAATCACTGTGACAATATTAGAATTCTTAGCATTATTTATAGCTTCTGCAACGGTTTTAGATTGATTGAGNTGTTCTAAATTAAGCCTTGTGGGAAAAATAATATTTCTTTTTCCTGATAAACAATCGTCTAATGCTTGCTGAGGATTTATCCATATTGAATCAACTGATTCAGTTCCATCATGTTGTCCTTTATGTTCTTTCGGTGCTTCAGCAATATAAAAACGAGTATCAAATCTCTTTGGCACCTTTTCTGGAGTTATCCAATGCGAGAAAGGGATAAGAGAATCAATAGAAAACAACAAATTTTCTAAACTAGCAAATTCATACATTGATGTTGATTCATTAACAAATGCATCTCGCCATTTTTTAAGCTTGAACAATTCATCCGCAGTAATAATTTCTCTTCCATTTTTATTTTTAGCAAATAAAACATTTGCTTCTTCAAAGCATTCTCGAACAGCTGCAATCTTAAAAGGAATGTTCTCCCTATCAGAAGTTTCTTCTTTACATAAATATTGATTAATCTTTTTATCGTAGTCAGATTGATCTACTTTTCCTCCAGGAAAAACAAGGGCCCCAGCAGCAAAATCTATTTGGTGATGCCTGACGACCATGAAAACTTCTAATCCGGACACACCATCACGAATTATTAATACAGTCGAAGCTGGGATTATTTTATTTATCGAATTTTTCAATTTGCTCTATCAATCTTGACGCCCATTCACCTAGTATCGGTATGAATTCGATTTGCGAAAGAATTATAGTCAGCAGATACACTAAAAATGTTGCGCCAATTACCCAGCCTAAACCGGATGCGAGCCCACGAATTAAGTTGAAGGATATCAATCTCCATAACGAATCATACATCCGAAAAAAATTATGCTTCCTTAAATCAGTAATTGCTTTTTCTAGACGCTTAACTGAATCTTGATCTAAATCCATCTTTTACTCCTTAATAAATTTTATAAGCACTGATGCTAGCTCTTTTGCTCTTGTCCATTGAAAGAAATGGCCTCCTCCAATATCGGGGTGCATTCTTGCATTTGGAACCATCTTGGGAATCTGATCTTTTATAGGATTGGTTACTGGGTCATTGCCAGCAAAAACACTTAAAAATGGCTTTTCAAATTTAGCATAAAATTCGAGAGCACGGGCTTGAGCTTCCAGAGATGCATCTGGAATAATGGGAACCTGAGTTGGCATTGCACGTGGACCCACCTTATAAGATGGATCTGGAAACGGTGCCTCATAAGCCTTAACCAGTTCTGAGGTGAAAGGAGAGAATCTTTCGAATCCTAATGTTTGAAACAAATATTGCATTGCTAGACTAAATTTTGATCTCTTTTCCATCATTTGTGAACACATTAATCCTATAGGCATGTCTTTTGCATCCCAACAAAACTTTTGCCAATACATAAACTTTAAGGCTCGATGACCCCCTTTGTCCATTTGCATAACTTGTTTCATCATAGAAATAAGTGTTACCTTGATTTTGCTTTGTCTAAAGCGTTGAACTTCGTCAATAATATCTTGAGGAGTATCTGGATTATACGGTAAGCCAGTATTTCCCATCGCAACCTTGATAAATCGGTCTGGTTGTTCTACAACCATTCTCAACCCAATTAATCCTCCCCAATCCTGGCCAAAAAAAGTTAAATCTGAAAAATTATTTTTTTCTAGCCATTGAGACATCCAGTCCACTTGGCGCTGATAACTGTAGTCCTCCATTGCTGCAGGTTTATCTGATTTTCCATATCCTGGAAGATCGGGAGCTATCACTCTAATTCCTGTCTCACTGAAATAAGGAATCATCCTTGCATAAAGATAACTCCAAACAGGCTGACCATGCATACAAAGTATAGCGGGAGCACCTTTGTCGCCTTCATCAATATGGTGAATTCTAAGATCTGAATTATCATGGGTCTTAATGGTTGTGTAATGAGGCTCAAAGGGATATTCCTTTAAATTTTTAAATCTTTCATTTGGGGTTCTAAGTATTTCCATGTGTTACTCCAACTCAATGATATAATTATTGTATGTTATTGATTTAATGGTATTTTTTATACTTTATATCAGACTTGTATCAATTATTACCATAGTAGCCCGGTCCGTATATGATTTTGCCTGGACGTCTGCCAGTGTGCTGGCCATTTTCCACGACAATCTCTCCATTGACCAATACAAACTTTACACCGACCGCATATTGATGCGGATCTTCGAAAGTTGCCTTGTCTATAATCTCATCAGCGTCGAATANGGCGATGTCGGCGAAATATCCTTCGGTGAGTAGTCCGCGGTTATGAATACCAAGCCGAAGTGCGGTCTGGCNGCTCATTTTGCGCACTGCCTCTTCCAGTGTCAGTACACCACGTTCCCGAACATAATGTCCCAATACCCTTGCAAATGTACCGTATTGACGGGGATGCGGAGCTCCCTCTCCAAATATACCTACCGGACCATCGGAACCAATCATCGTAACTGGGTGTTGCATAATGCGATCCACATCGTCCGTGCTAATAGCGTGATACACGGCCGTTGCACCACCACCTTTCAGAATTTCGAAAACTACTTCGGCGGCGTTCTCCGGTGTCGGGTCCATGCCCGTCTCGATGGTGAGTTCTGCCAGATTTTTACCAGCCATGGATGGATCCCAGGCGTTGCGGGAAATAAAAATATTCTTAGGATCACCGCCTCCACGATCGTAGAGAATCTTCAGAACAACTTCGCTCTTGATAGTGGCACGTGTTTTCGGGTTTTCAATACGTTCCAGCATGCGGCCACGTCCTCCTTCCTGTGCCCATTGTGGAATTAAAGCGTTGATGCCTGTTTGGGAAGCCGTGTATGGATATTGATCGATCGTGATATCGACACCGTGGGCGCGAGCTTCGTCAACCAGGCGTAAACTCTCAANCGACGATCCCCAATTNTTGACACCGATGACTTTATGGTGAGTCATTTGTACCGGGATGCCNCCCTCTTCACCGATGCGGATGGTTTCATTAACGGAGTCGATTAGCTGAGCAGCTTCTTCCCGCATATGTGAAATATAGATGCCGCCGTATTTAGCAGCAACTTTGGATAATTCGATAACTTCTTCAGTGGAAGCGAAACTACCGGGCACGTAAAATAATCCGGTAGAGAGCCCCAAGGCACCGTGTTGCATGGCTTGCTGAACCATATTCTTCATCTGTACCAATTCGCCTGGAGTTGGATCGCGATCTTCCTCTCCGATAATCTGGGATCGAATAGTCCCGTGTCCTACAAAGATCCCCCAGTTCGGACTTATCTGCTTATCGAGTATGGCCTGGAAATGTTCGTCAACGGGAAAAGGTGAAGTGCCGTCGTTGCCCTCAGTGAGCGTAGTAACTCCCTGCAGCAGGGAACTCTCAACATTGGGCACATCTAAAATCCCTCGCAGAGCATGGGTATGTGGATCGATAAAGCCTGGGGCGACAATAAGCCCTTCGGCATCGATGAACTGGTTGGCGGTGTCTAATGACAAGTCGCCAATCCGGACAATGTGCTCACCATTGATGGCGACATCTGCCTCATACCAAGGATTTCCTGAACCATCAATGATCCTGCCATTGTTGATGATAATGTCGTAGCTGTTTTGGGAATAAGCATGACTTGTTCCCAAGGCTAGCAGTAATATCAACAGTCTATACACGGGTATGCTGTTCATGTCTCGCTTTGAACTTGTGAATTCTTTGCCTTTATCAAGTAGTGTCCAATGCTGACCAGACTTAATACTCTTGCAGAGAATTTTAAGATATGTATTTTTTTTATACCCATTCAAGGACTGGTGGATAAAAATAAAACTTCGCTACTGAGCATAACAGGTAAAGCCAATTCTCCCGTGAGCGAATTCAGGCCTATATCAGCCAAACCTTGGCCATATTGACCAAGGCTGATGACCGTTTTAGTCCCGCTAGACATTTTATAGAGCTTGCCGCTTTCCCAATCAGAAACATAGATATTGCCTTGTTGATCAATTTCTACACCGTCCAGGTTGCCAAGTTCTGGGGCCATAATATGCCTACTTTTTTTTTCATCCTTCAAGGAAACCCAATACAAATCACCTGCTGTCTTCGTTATCCACTCGGCTCGCTCCTCCGGTCGGTCAGACATGACTCCCCAACTGGCAATATAAAGCCTGTCTCCTTGGATCAGCACTCCGTTGGGAGAAGAGGGTAAGGTGGATATATAAGTGCTGTTCTCTCCAGTCGCCAAATCAACTCTAACCACCCGGTTATTCATTGAATCTGAAAGATAGGCATGTCCTGAAGAGTCAGTAGCCAGATCATTCAAACTGATTGCACCGTCTATCGGATGAATAATTCGATCATTGGGGTTGTCCAAATTAAGGCCAACAATCTCGGTAGTATTATTGATCCATAGGCGTTTGCCAGAAACTCTCATTCCCATAGGATTTTGGAGATCCATCGCCCAGCGTGGTTCGATCATACTGCCATCTGCCGCCAGTTTGCTGATCCAGCCCATCTCGTTACCATTGGTACTTGAGATAAAGTATACGCCCGAATCTGTGCTGCTAGAGGTGTAAAAATAGGCTGACTCTGGCTGCGAAAAAGCTGGCTGCTCAGCTAATACTAGGGTTGAAATCAAAGCGATAACTACAGCTATTGTGTGAATAATTCCATTATGAAGAATGTTCATCTTTCTCTTTTTTGTCTCCTCAAGCAACTCAACCATTTTTGTCATATATGTCATGATCATCTTTATTTTGTCGCATAGCCAGTTATAGTAATAACAATTCGTATACTTTTTAAGCGGGAGCAATCTCTGACAATGACAATTTACATCTATCTTTCTAGGATTTTTTCCCTTGTCACTCTCATCATCCTGTTGGGTGGCCTGTTAATGCCGAGTGTTAGCATATCAGACATATCAGATGTTCCCATTCTCCAGCCTGGTGCTCCAGGCAATGCCACTCGTCAAATTGATGCCGAAACCGCGGTGGCAATTGCTAATTCTTCATACACAGTAGCTGATGTCGATTTCATGCAGGACATGATTATCCATCATCACCAGGCTCTGTTGATGGCAATTCTGGCAGCACCAAGTACCAATAACCAGGCAATTCTGGATCTGGCAGGGCGCATCGATGTTTCACAGGCGGATGAAATCAATTTTATGCAAGGCTGGTTGCAAGAACGCGAAGAGCAAGTGCTTGATCCCACAGCAGAACACTCAGAACATACTCACCACAACATGATGGGTATGGCGACTCCAGAACAAATGGCTCAGCTCGCTGAGTCAAAAAGCACGGATTTTGATCGACTTTTCCTGCAACTGATGATTACTCATCACGACGGCGCGATAAAAATGGTCGAGGAACTCAGAGAACAACCCGGCTCCACCTACGACCCCCTTCTCAATGAATTCGCCTCGGATGTAACCAATGATCAGGCAGTGGAAATTGAACGAATGAACGCCCTACTGATAGGCCTTTCAAGTGACCCCCGGGCTGGACTAAAAGCAGGGTTATACGATGCTGGTGAAGCAATCATGAATATGCAACTACTGGAATCCCAAAGCAAGCCCTTGGGATTCTATGATCCTGCGAATCCCGAAGAACGTGGTATCGACAAGCCCAAGGATGAACAGGACGAAGAAGCAGAAGATGAAGACAAGGAACAGACCATCGAAAAAGCTGCCCAAGATCGTCGTTATCCAATGCTCAGTTTTTCCCAAACAGACATGGCCTTCCGTGATGACCTACTGGTCACGGGTAGCTACCATGGCTTCAACATGTATCGCATCGGCGAGGAGGGTCTACCGAGACTCATAACTTCCGTTGTCTGCCCAGGAGGCCAAGGTGATGTTTCCATCGTTGGAAACCTACTGATTTATTCAGTCGAGCAGACGCGTGGCCGCCTTGATTGTGGCCTGGAAGGTGTAACTGTAGATGCCAGTCTGGACCGTTTCCGGGGATTGCGTATCTTCGACATCTCCGATTTGAGTCGCCCAATGCAAGTTGGTGCTGTACAAACTTGTCGCGGTTCTCACACCCATTCGGTGGTGGCAGGTCCTACGCCCGATGGCAAGATTCTGGTCTATAACTCGGGTACTGGAAACGTTCGTGAAGAAGAAGAACTGGATCAATGCATCAAAGACATTCCCGGTGATGACCGCACTGCCCTGTTCCGCATTGATGTGATCGAAATTCCAATGAATGATCCCTCTCAGTCGAGCATCATCGACAGCCCCGCCGTATTTGCCGACCCAGAAACAGGTGTACTGGCTGGTCTTTGGCGTGGTGGCGACCATGGTGATGATTCACAAGAAACTGAGATTACGGACCAGTGTCATGATATAACGGTATTCCCTTCAGCCAACATAGCTGCTGGCGCGTGCTCAGGAAATGGCATCCTCTTTAATATCAGTGATCCAAATAAACCCGAACGTATCGATGTGGTAACTGATACTGGATTTGCCTACTGGCACTCGGCTACCTTCAATAATGAAGGCACCAAGGTATTGTTCACTGACGAATGGGGTGGGGGCGGACGTGCACGTTGTCGTGCTTGGGACCCTTTGAACTGGGGTGCCGACGCCATTTATGACATCGTTGATGAGAAACTCGAATTCCGAAGCCACTACAAGATGCCGGCTCCGCAGTTGGAAACGGAAAACTGCGTAGCTCACAACGGCTCGATCGTCCCTGTGCCTGGCCGTGACATCTTCGTGCAGGCGTGGTACCAAGGTGGAATCTCGGTGATAGATTTCACCGATTCCTCCAATCCCTTGGAGATCGCCTACTTTGACCGTGGCCCCATACTAGAGGATGAATTGATCACGGGAGGCTATTGGTCCGTGTATTATTACGAGGGCACTATTTATGGAACAGAGATCACCCGTGGCCTAGACATACTAAAACTGATACCCAGCGAGTATTTGAGTGAGAATGAGATCGCCGCTGCTGCAATGGCTTACCCAGTTATTGGACCTCGTCGGTTTAACCCGCAACAACAGATACCTATGACGTGGCCTGCGGCACCGGAGGTGGCACGCGCCTATATCGATCAGCTACTGAGAGACAACGCCATAACTGAGGATGCAGCAGAGCGCATCGGTGACATGCTCGACCAAGTCACGCAGGCAATGGACAACGGTGGTGACAATAGACTCGCCCGACAGATCAATAGCTATAGGATATCGGCTAAAAAATCGAACATTGACGCCTTGACGCGGCATCGACTTGAAAAATTACACACCACTCTAAAGGGGATCGCCGCAGGTCTTCATGACTGACTGGCAACGTCGACTATGCCGAGTTCATAGGGTTTAGTGGGGACGTCGCCCTCGACAGTATCCCTGACGCATCTCTCCATTCTCACAAACCACCAACATTGCTCGCCAATTCTCAACAAAATGATCGGCATCTTTCTGACCTAAAAGTTCAACCATACGAGGATAGAGCCTTCCTTTCATAAGTTCATACTCTCTACGAGCCTCATTACGATACCAGTCAGATGCATCCTTTATTGTGACGTCAATATAACCAATCTTCTTGAGATGAACTTTCGTATTCTTCTAATGTTTCAAGTGCAAAGGTAAGACCTTCCATTTTGAACCAGTAAAACATGTCTTCTGACAATGGTTTTTCTGATTTGGTCCAGTCATAACATGTGAGATAACCGCCAGGTTTAAGCACTCTATAACATTCCCCGAAGATTTTTGCCTTATCCGATACTTGCGTGATCGCACCTGATGTAGCAACAATATCAAAAGACTGATCAGGAAAATCAAGTGCCCCTGCTTTGGCAATGCGAAACTTGCATCTATCCTGTAATCCCATCTTAGTTGCTGCCTCAGTGGCTCTCTTGATTAGTGGTGCCTCAAGATCGATGCCAACAACATCCGCACCAAATGTGTTGGCCATCTCAAAAGCTTGGCCTCCTAAACCACAACCAATATCAAGGATCCGTTTTCCTGCTGTTTCAATGCCATTAAACATTTTTTCAACATTGTCCGAACCGCCTGGAGTCATGTAGCCTTCTCCCCAAATCAGCTCCAACATAGTGACCAAATTGTCGAAATATTCGTCTTGGTGATCTATCATTTATCCTGTCTACTGATTATTAACACTCAATAGTTGGTAATTCTTCTTAGTCTAAATTTCCTTCTGCAATAAAGTCATTGATTATAGAAGCAAGTTCTGGGCCCGCTTCTTCTTGAATAAAATGACCAACACCCTCTAATGTAATTTCAGTTGGGTTAGGTATACGAGCCATAAAATCATCCTTCATTCTAATGGTAACCTTTTCATNGCCTCCAAAAGCCACCAAAAAAGGTTTATCCCACTTTTCATAGACATTAACCCAATATTTCTCNTTCTCTTGAAGTTGTTCTGGTATTAGATATGGCCATACATGCGGTCCTGCTTTGTACTCTCCTGTTGGATAAGGAGCTTCATAAGCTCTTANTTCTTCGTCTGTAAGATCGATTTTTCCAAAATTTTCAATGATTCCGACGATATCCATATCCTCNGCGTAATATGAATGAGCTATCCATTTTGAAAACATAGCTGCGCCTGTGCTTGCAGAAGGATTTTCAACATTTAATGCTTCTTGCGATGCAGCTTTTAGTTCTTCAAAAGTAATAGGACCATGCCACCATACCACTAACTTCACAAAGTTCTGGGCAAGCCAAGCAGAAAAACCACCCCTGGCTACCATCCCAGTATTAGACACAACAACCCTTGCAAACCGATCAGGCAATTCAGCTACCACTCTCAACCCAACTAATCCTCCCCAATCTTGACCAAAATGGGTAGCTTCTTTTAAGTCCAACCTTATTACAAGTTCCTTCATGACATCAATATGATGTTTGTAACTGTAATCATGTTTAGAAATGAATTTGTCTGATTTTCCAAAGCCNACCATATCAGGCACGATAACTCGATGCCCAGCAGCAGTGAAAACTGGGATCATTTTACGGAATAAATAACTCCAAGTAGGTTCTCCATGAAATAGGATGATGGGGTCAGCATCTTTTGGTCCTTCATCAAGATAATGGATCCTTAAACCATCTATCTCCATGTAATTCGGCTTAAAAGGATAATTTTGCAGATTTTCAAAACGATCATCTGGGGTTCTTAAAACTCCAGGAGAGACTTCATCTGCTTCTATAGACATTGGAGAGAAGATTGCCATTAAGCTAAACATTACTAAATATTTCATATTGCTTTCCTCATCACTATAAGTTCAAAAATGCATTTGCATAAGTAACTTTGGATTTAATATTAACCAAGCAGTCTTCAATTAACTCCAACTCTTGGGAATTTTCAACACTGTAATCATTTTTTAACGTTGAAACAACAAAGCCAAATCTTTTATAGTAATTTGGATCTCCTAAAAGAAATAAAGCATCCATTCCCATTTTTTTACTTTCATTGATTGTCGCTGTCATTAGTTTGGAACCTACCCCAGAAGACTGTTGAATAGGTAACACTGAAACGGGTGCAACTCCGCCACAAAACAAACCTAAATCTGGCTCCATA
>JGI24816J26688_1000268_pt1 | contig 12610 bp, 11 predicted proteins | sample METZYME_3_250m_FD_26688 | JGI IMG/M metagenome (IMG submission 26688)
GTAACGATCCCGCACAGGGCTAGGGCCGTGGCCAGTGACGGGGTGACCGGCACGGGCGAGAGATCACCGTCGGGAACGTCTTCGGCCCACATCCGCCGGGCTATTGCCGCGTAGTAAAAAAGTGCGATCACCGAGTTGACGGCGGCCACTACGGCCAGCACGTACCCCCAGGGTTCGCCGGCTGTGGCCAGCACCCGGAACACTTCGAACTTGGCGAACCACCCGCCAAGCGGTGGGATACCGGCTAGTGAGAACAGGAACGCCGTCATGGCCAAGGTGAGTCCTGGCGCGTAGTGGAAAGCGCCGGCGTAGGAGGAGATCTCGGCCGAACCGGTCCGGCGGGCCAGGGTGATGACCACTGCGAAGGCCCCCAGGTTCATGGCCGCGTAGATCGCCAGGTAGGTGACGGTGGCCGATAGAGCCTGGTCGCCGGTGGCCACGCTGTGGCCGGCCACGGCCAGCGGGGCGATCATGAACCCGGTCTGGGCTACGCCTGAGTAGGCCATGAGCCGCACCATGTTGGTTTGGCGCAGGGCCACCAGGTTGCCAATGGTCATCGAAGCCGCCGAGAGCACCCAGACCAACGGCTCCCACACATCGGCCCGGCCGTAGAAGCCGACGAAGACCAGGGCCAGGAGGGCCACGAAGCCGGCGGTCTTCGAGGCCACCGATAAGAAGGCGGTGACCGGGGTCGGGGCACCCTCGTACACGTCGGGGGCCCAGGTGTGGAAGGGCGCTGCGGACACCTTGAAGCCGAAGCCCGCGACCACAAACACGATGCCGAGGGTCACTGCAGCCACCGACCCGGTGTCCGATCCAACCGCTTCGCCGATCCCGGCAAGAACGGTCGTGCCGCTCACCCCGAAGAGCAGTGACATGCCGTAGAGCATCACGGCTGAGGCGAACACCCCCATCAGGTAGTACTTGAGCCCCGCTTCGTTGGAGCGCGGGTCGCGTTTGCGCCAGGCCACCATCAGGTAGGCCGGGATGGAGAGCAACTCGAGGGCCACGAACACCGAGATGAGGTCCCGGGAGGAGGCCATCATGACCATGCCCATCACCGAGGCCAGCAGCAGGCCGTAGTACTCGTTCTCCCAGTAGTCGCCTTCGGCCACGTAGTTGGTGGACATCAGGACCACTAGGTAACCGGCCAGCAGGAACACGACCTTCATGACCAGGGCGAAGTCGTCCACCACGTATGCGCCGCCGAACAGCACCCGGTCGGTGCCGTCGACGGCCAGGGTGAGGAGGGGGATGGTGGTAGCCAGCAACCCCAGTCCGGCCAGTGCCCCGGTGTAGGGCCGGATGCGGTCGAGGAACACGATGTCGAGGAGGGTGATCAGACAGCCCATTGACAACAGGACGATCTCGGGCGCGACAGCGTGCCAGTCGATCGCAGGGCGCTCGAAGGCNAGGGCCAGNAGGCCGGGNTCCACCGATCAGCCTCCGGTCGCCGNGTGGTCGTGNGAGTGGTGGTCCTGCCCGCCNAGGTCGTAGACCTCGGAGCAGGCCAGGGTTTCGGCGAGGTCGTGGTCCAACGGTGCCTCGACGGTCAGGCAGGGGGNCAGCGAGGCGTCCACGGCGTCGTCGGTGATCCCGAACACCAGGTTNGGGTAGATGCCGATGGCCAGGATGAGGGCCAGCATGGGCGCCCAGGCGATCCACTCCGTCCGGGTGGTGTCAACAATGTTGGGGTCGTTGGCGAATTCGTCGGGTGGGTTGCCGAAGGCCGACCGTTGTAGGAGCCACAGGAGGTAGCCCGCAGCCAGCACGGTGCCGAGGGCAGCGACGACCATGAAGGTGCGGAACGTCTCGACGGGCAGGCCGTTGGCCGGGNTGTAGGCCGACAGGATCGCTGGGAACTCACCCCAGAAGCCGGCCAGGCCGGGAAGNCCCANGGAGGCCATGGCGCAGAACCCGAAGATCCACCCCATGCGGGGGGCTTGGACGAGTAGGCCGCCCAGCCGGCTGATCTCGAGGGTGTGGTAGCGCTCNTTGACTGAGCCAGCCAGGAAGAAGAGCATCCCGGTGATCAGCCCGTGGGCCACCATTCCCATGATCGCTGCGTTGATGCCGAAGTCGGTCAGGGTGGAGATACCCAGCATCACGAAGCCCATGTGGGCCACCGACGAGAATGCGATGAGTCGCTTCATGTCAGTCTGGGCCAGGCAGCCCAACGCCCCGTAGATGATGCCGATGACAGCCAGCAGACCGATCCATGGTGCCCACCCGACCGCCGCGTCGGGCAGGATCGGGATTGCGATTCGAATGAACCCGTAGGTGCCGAGCTTTAACAGGACGGCGGCCAGGATCACCGAGCCGACGGTTGGGGCTTCGGTGTGGGCATCGGGCAGCCAGGTGTGGAACGGGAACATGGGGACCTTGATCCCGAACCCGAGGAACATGCCGCCGAAGATCCACAGTTGCGCGGTATGGGACACCGCGTTGGCTACCACGCCGTCGGCCAGTTCGCTGAACACGAACGACTCGGCGCCGGTCAGGAAGAACAGGGCTAGGAAGCTGACCAGCATCAGTGCCGAGCCGAACAGGGTGAATAGGAAGAATTTCATTGAGGCGTAGCGCCGGTTGGGGCCGCCCCACACGGCGATCATGAAGAACATGGGTAGTAGGACCACTTCGAAGAACACGAAGAACAGCACCAGGTCCTGGGCCAGGAACGTGCCGATCATTCCCGTCTCGAGCACCAGTATGAGGATCAGGAAGGCTCTGGGGTTTCGGGGTTCCGGGAAGTGGTTCCAGCTGTAGACGATGCACAGCGGCACGACGAGCACGGTCAACAGGAGCAATGGCAGCGATATGCCGTCGACGCCGAGCACGTAGCGGCTGTGGATTGCTTCGATCCAGTTCTTGTCGACCACAAACTGGAGGCGGTCAGTGGCGCCCAGGTCGAACCAGAACAGCACCAGCAGGCTGACGAATGCCACCCATAGTGTGGTAACCAGCGCGATGAGCCGATGCCGGTCCTCCCGCTCCTTCGGGATGAGGAGCATCACCGCGGCTCCGAGCAGCGGCGAGAAGGTGGCCACGGTGAGGCCCCAGCCGTCGAGCAGATTTTCCATGTCTGACCTCTCCTAGACGATCACGATGAGNAGTCCGGCCAGAACCGTTGCCGCGGCGAAGAGGATCGCCGCATAATTCTGGATCTTCCCGGATTGGATGCGGCGAAGTTTCTCGCCGCTGTCGGTCGAGACCTGTCCCGTGCCGTTGATGAAACCGTCGACCACCATCTGGTCGATCTGGTGGTAGACGACCTGACCTGCGGCCACTGCGGTGCGCCCCACCCCGTCGACGGCGCGGTCTAGCACCTCCTGGTTGGTGCGGTAGGCGAAGCGGGCTACCGGACCCTTTGTGCCATCGGCCACGATCCCGGTGTAGAGGTGGTCGAGGTAGTACTTGTTGGCCAGCAGGGTATGGCCGAGGCGGGCCACGGCAAGTCGGGTAGTCGGGCCATTGGGGAGTTCGGTGAGACTTCGTCCGGCAGCCTTGGAGGCCCTAGTGACGCGCACGAAGTAGTAGTGGCCGGATAGCCCTGCCCCAGCCAGAACCACCAGGGTGGACACCATGGCCAGCGACCAACTGGGGGTCGCGTGGGTGATCTGGGGGAAGTAGCCGGCCACCGGTTCCACGTAGTGACCGAATCGCTCCTGGAGCGACTCGGGGACCAACTGGAAGCCCTTGGGCAGGTTGGCAAATCCTGCGACCAATGCCAGGCCGGCCAGAATCCACAGCGGCACGGTGATCCGTGGGCCCGACTCGTGCGGTTGACCGTGGCCGCGGAACTCGCCGAAGAACGTGAGGTACACGCAGCGGGTCATGTAGGCGGCGGTGAGGGCCGCGGTGACCATGCCCATGACCAGCATGAGGGTGTAGGCGCCGTTGCCGCCGGTGCCGCCGAGGAGACCCCATCCGCCGGTGCCGGCCAGGATTTCGTCCTTGGACCAGAATCCGGCGAGCGGAGGTAGGCCGGCCAGGGCGATGGAGCCGATCATGAACGTCCGGTAGGTGTGGGGCATTTCCCGACGGAGGCCACCCATGTCGGACTTCATGTCGAAGCTGTGCACGGCGTGGCTCACCGACCCGGAACCGAGGAACAGGCAGGCCTTGAAGAAGGCGTGGGTGAACAGATGGAACATGGCTGCCGTCCAGGCNCCGACGCCTAGGGCCATGACCATGTAGCCCAACTGGGAGATCGTGGAGTAGGCCAGCACCTTCTTGATGTCCCGNTGCACGAAGGCCAGGCANGCTCCGACAAGCGTGGTGAACCCGCCGACAAGAGCCATCAGGTTGATGGAGGTTCCGGCGATAGACAGGCCCTCGAAGAAAACCCCGTAGAGGCGGGCGATCATGAACACGCCGGCCACCACCATGGTCGCCGCGTGGATGAGCGCCGAGACCGGCGTCGGCCCAGCCATGGCGTCGGGCAGCCAGGTGTGGAGGAAGAACTGTCCTGACTTGGACATGACGGCGGCCATCAGGCAGCAGGCGGCGATCAGCAGGGTGGTGTGGGGCAGCATCCCTGATGAGGCAAGGGCGTTGGTCTCGACGATTGAGAATGACCCGAAAGTGTCGGGGCGGGCGGCACCCACGGCGAAGAACAGGATGGTCACTCCGACGATTAGTCCCATGTCGCCCACCCGGTTGGTGAGGAAGGCTTTCAGGGCGGCGTCGGAGTTGTCCCGCTCCTCCCACCAGTGGCCGATCAGCACGAAGGAGCACACGCCGACCAGCTCCCAGGCGACCAAGAGTTGCAGGGTGTTCTCGGAAACGACGAGGAGCAGCATCGACGCGCTGAACAGGGACAGGAAGGCGAAGAAATGGGTGTAACGNCGGTCCCCGGCCACGTAGTCGGTGGAGTACACGTGTATGAGCAGTGACACGAGGGTCACCATGAAGAGCATCATCACGGCCGGTCCGTCCACCAGCGTCCCAGCGGTGAACTCCACGCCGCCCGCCTGGAACCAGGTGACCGTGTTGGTCACGGCCACCGACGGCTCGCCGTGTACCTGGTGGACGCCCGGGTCAGCCGCATGTCCGTCGTGGTCCACGGCCACTACCGACAGGTGGGTCTCGTGGCCGTGGTAGTCGTCGCGGTGGCTCATCCAGGCCAGCCCGGTGCACACCGACAGCAGTAGGGCGATGCCCAGGGCGGCGATCCCTAGTTCGGAACCGCCCCGTGGGAGCCGCTTGCCGAAGAACAGGATCCCAACAAACGACAGAGCGGGCAGCAGCGGGATTAGCCAGGCGTTGCGCAGGAACCAGTTGCCGCTCTCGGTCACCCCGAGGGGGAGGCTTCCGGCCGCCGAGGCGGCGAGGACGAATAACCCTCCCATCGGCTCAGCCCCTCATCAGGTCGATCTCGGTGAGATCGATGTTGCGACGGTTCCGGTACAACAGCAGGACCATGGCCAGGCCCACTCCGACCTCAGCGGCCGCCACGGCCACTACGAAAAGAGCGAACACCTCACCCGGGACAGCCTCCCGGAAGGCGGCGAACGACACCANGTTGATGTTCACCGCGTTGAGGATCAGCTCGATCGACATGAGTACTAGNACCCCGTTGCGGCGGGCTAGCACCCCGTAGACGCCGATGGCGAACAGCACCGCGGACAGCAGCAGGAACTGGTTCAACAGCATGGTTCAGTCACTCCGGGCCACGACGACGGCTCCGATGAGGGCAGCGAGCAGCAGCACCGAGATCGCCTCGAAGGGCACGATGTACTGGCCGAAGATGCTGTCGCCGATCTGAGCGGCGGTGCTCGGCGCGGAGCGTGCCAGTTCGGCGTCCCGGAACGTGTCNACCAGTGNCCCGGCGGTCACGCCGAGCACCAGCACTCCGACCAGGGCGGCCATCAGGTGTCGTTCCCGACCCACGTCCTCGTCGGTGCCGTACGAGCCGCGGGTGAGCATGATCCCGAAGAGGAAGAGGACCACGATGGCCCCGATGTAGACCAGCACCTGGGTTACGGCCACGAACTCGGCTCCCAGGAGGATGAACAGCCCAGCGGCCCCGGCCAGCACGATCACCAGGTAGAGGGCGGCATGCACCACGTTGGTGGTGGTCACCATGCGTAGCGCGGCGGCCACCATGGTCAGGCCGATCACCGCGAAGGCGACGTTCTGGGCGACCAGGACCTCGCTGCCGGTGAGCGGGTCCAGGCCGGGCAGTGCGGCGCACAACACCACGACGCTCACCGGGGCACCTCGGGCTTCTTGGCTTCGCTGCCCGCTTCGTAGTCCTCGAATTCGGGGACGGTTTCCATCCACTGGGAGAGGCGGGCCTTGTCGTGGAGTAGGTCGGCGATCTTGGGTTCGGAGAACTCGAACTCCGGCGACCAGAACAGTGCCTCGAATGGGCACACATCGACACAGATGCCGCAGTACATGCACAGCGCGTAGTCGATGTCGAACCGGTCGAGGGCGTTCTTCTGCCGGGGCTTGCCGCCCGGCCGCCGTGGTGGGGCCTTGTACTTGTGTCCCTCGATGTAGATGCACCAGTCGGGACACTCCCGGGCGCAGAGCATGCAGGCGGTGCAGTTCTCCTCGTGGAGGGCGATCACGCCTCGGGCTCGAGTGGTGGGGGCCTCCTTGACCCGGGGGTACTGGACGGTGTGGGCCCCTTTGGTGATGGTGCGGACCAGGGTGCGCAGGGTCACTCCGAGTCCGGTGATTAGGCCCGGCAGGCCCGGGAAGGCGGGCATCAGAACACCACCTTCAGGACGCCGGTGACCACGATGTTGGCCAGGGCTAGAGGGATGAGCACTTTCCAGGCCAGTTCCTGGAGTTGGTCTTCCCGGAACCGGGGGTAGGTGAACCGGAACCAGAAGATCAGGAACGACACGAGGACAATCTTGGTCAGCAGAACCAGTGGCCCGATCAGATTGAACAGGTCAGAGGCCGGGTCGAGGCCGGGCACGTACCACCCGCCGAGGAAGAAGGTGGCGGCCAGTGCGGCGAAGATCCCCGCGGTTGCGAACTCGCCGATAAAGAACAGCAGGAACCGCATGCCGCTGTACTCGGTGAGGTAGCCGGCGACGATCTCTGACTCGGCCACCGGCATGTCGAACGGGGGCTGGGTCAACTCGGCCTGGACGGCGACCAGGAATATGGCGAAGCCCAGGAACTGGGTGATCACGAACGGGTTGCCGATGGCGCCCCAACCGAAGATCTCGCCGTTGGCCTGGGCCAGGACGATCTCCTGCACGTTGAGGGTGCCGGCTTGGATGACCACGCCCATCACCGCCAGGACCAGGGGAAGTTCGTAGGCCACCAACTGTCCAGCGGCCCGTAGGCCTCCGAGCAGCGAGTACTTGCTGGCCGACCCCCAGCCGGCCATGAGGATCCCGATGACCGAGATGGACGACACGGCGAGCGCCAGGAACACCCCGGTATCCACGTTGATGAACCAGAGGTCGGGCCCGGCGGGCAGGACCAGGACCAGCAGGAACGTCGACACCAGGACCACAAAGGGTGCGGCTTTGAACACCACCCGATCGGCGGCCCGGGGGATGAGGTCCTCCTTCTGGAGGAATTTGCCTACCTCGGCGAGGAGTTGCAGTGAACCGTACGGGCCGGCCTCCATGGGGCCGAGCCGGCTCTGCATGAAACTCATCATCTTGAACAGGTACAGGTAGACCAGCGTCCCAGCGGGGATGAGCACGGCGACCAGCGCTGCCACCGACCGGATGGCGGTCTGCTGCCAGTAGGCCAACTCCACGGCGGTCACCACGGTATTCACCGGTCGATGTCTCCGAGGATGAAGTAGAGGCTGGCCAGGATGGAGATCACGTCGGGGACGTACACGCCCCTTAGCACCCAGGGGGTGATGGAGACGTTGTTGAAGGAGGCCGAGCGGATCTTGACCCGGTAGGGCACCAGGTCGCCCTTGGAAACCACGTAGTAGCCCATGATCCCCAGTGGGTTCTCGGTCTCCACGTAGGCCTCGCCGGCCGGCACCTTGATTATGCGGGGCACCTTGGCCATGACCGGTCCGGACGGGATTCCGTCCAGGATCTGCTCGACCATTCCGCAGGCCTCCCGAACCTCCTGGAGGCGCACCCAGTACCGGGCGAACGAGTCGCCGTCCGGGTGGGTCCACACCTTCCAGTCCAGTTGGTGGTGGACCAGGCCCACACCGCCGTCCCGGCGGAGGTCCCAGTCGACGCCGCTGGCCCGTATGTTGGCCCCCGAGAGCCCGTAGGCCAGGCCAATGTCCGCCGGGATCACCCCGATGCCCCGGGTGCGGGCCTGGAAGATCTCGTTGCCGGAGACCAGGTTCTCCATCTCGTCGCAGAACGATCGGATGCGGCCCAGGACCCCCCGGGTTTCGTCAACCCAGCCTTTGGGTAGGTCGTCCTTGAGGCCTCCGATGCGGTCGAAGTTGGGGTGAAACCGACCACCGGTGACCGCTTCGATCTGGTTGAGTACAAACTCTCGATCGCGGAAGGCGTAGAAGACCGGGGTGATGGCCCCCAACTGGACGCCCATATCACCGAGGAACAGCACCACGTTGGCGATGCGGGACAACTCGAACAGGGCGGTGCGGATCCACTGGGCCCGGGGTGGGGCCTCGATATCCATGAGCCGTTCGGCGGCCAGGATGAACGGCACTTCGTTGGCGAAACTGCCCAGCCAGTCGATCCGGTTGATGAGCGTGGTGACCTGCGGGTAGGTGCGGACCTCGGTGAGCTTCTCGTAACCGCGGTGCATGTAGCCCATGACCGGCTCTGCGGAAACCACCCGTTCGCCGTCGAGGCGGACGATTATCCGGAGGGTCCCGTGGGTGGCCGGGTGCTGGGGCCCGATGTTGAGGGTCATGCCTTCGGTCTCGAGTTCCACATTCACCCGGGCGTCGCTGGCCTGCCCAGCGATGTAGGCCATCTGTCGGGTCTGGGTCGGTGCGGTCACGAGTCGTCCCCGTCCTCACCGTCTTCGGCGTCGTCCTGGCCGGGCATGAGTTCAACGTCGACGATGCCTGGCCAGGGCTTCACCCGCCGGGCCAGCAGTGGGTAGTCCTTGCGGAGGGGGTGGCCTTCGAATTCCGAGGGTAGGTACAGGTGGGCCAGGTTGGGGTGGCCCCGGAAGTTGATACCGAACATCTCCCAGGCCTCCCGTTCGTGCCAGTCAGCCCCCGGGTAGACCACTGTCCAGGTGTCAGCTTCCGGGGGGTCCCCTTCGAGGTCGCACTTCACGTGGACCCCCAGGTGTGCGATCGGGTCGTGTACCCGGGCCAGGAGTTGGAACCGCTGCTCGCCGCCGGTGATGCCCCATTCAGGGTCGGCCGGTGCTGCGGGCGCGCCATCATCCTCCCGGTCTACAACGGCATCCATGTCGCGCCCAAAGGGCGACGGCTGCCAGTCGATGGCTGACAGGAAGTTGAAGTAGACCATGCCGCAGTGGTCCCGAAGCGTCTGGGCCGTCTCGACCCATGCCCCGGCGTCTACCCGGACCCAAACGTCGACGCCCGGTTGCACCTCGGAGGACACCAGGGCGTCGCCCAGGGCGTCGCCCAGGGACGTCACAAGAGCGTCGCGGGTGTCATCGACAGCTGGTTCTGCCGCGTCGTCGGTCTCATGGACCTCGTCGGTGGTGGTGTCAGGTGACGACAATTGGATCCCTGTTCCAGCGGTCGGTCATATCTTCGTTGGCGATGCGCTCCTGGAGCAGGACGATCCCTTCCAGCAGAGCCTCGGGTCGGGGTGGGCAACCGGGCACGTACACATCGACGGGGATGATTTGGTCTACGCCTTTGGTGACCGAGTAGCTGTCCCAGTAGGGCCCGCCGCAGTTGGCGCATGAACCCATGGAGATCACGTACTTGGGTTCGGGCATCTGCTCGTAGAGACGACGTACCGCGGGGGCCATTTTGTCAGTCACCGTGCCCGAGATGACGACCAGGTCGGCCTGTCGGGGGCTGGCCGGGAACGGGATGACCCCTAAGCGCATCACGTCATACCGGGGCGAGGCGAAGGCCGCGCCCATCTCGATGGCGCAGCAAGCCAGGCCCCACTGGTAGACCCAGAGGGAGTACTTGCGGCTCACGTTAAGCAGCTTGGTGAGGGGGCCGGGCATCTTGCCGTCTTGAACGAGTCCCATGAAGCGCCTCTCTTACCCGCTCAGATCCACCGCAGCAGGCGCTTGCGCCAGGCGTAGAACAGTCCTAGGGCCAGGATGGCGATGAAGATGGCCATCTCTACCAGGCCGAACATCCCGTAGGACTCCAGCCGGGCCGCCCACGGAAAGATGAACACGGCCTCGACGTCGAAGAGCACGAACATCAGGGCGAACACGTAGTAGCGGATATTGGCCTGGCTCCACATGTCGCCCTGCGGGTCGACTCCCGACTCGTAGTTGATCCGCTTTTGGGGTGTGTCGCGGGACGGTCTGACCAGGCTTCCTAACCCGAGGAACACCGACGCCAACAGCACCCCGACGCCGCCGATCACGGCGACGGTCAACCAGTTGCGGAGGAACTCGGACATGGGTCGGGAACCTAACGATCCTCAGTCGAACAGGACAACGGAGCGGCGGCCCTCCGGGAAGCCTGCCGCAGGCTACCGGACCCGCCCAAACTCCCGAGACCCTCACGGGGCCCTGACCGGAGAGGTGACGACACCTCAACCACCCACCAGGACCGGGATTGCATCCCGGCTCAGGTCGACGAGCGGGCCGGGTACCAGGCCGACGAACAGGACTCCGGCGGCCGCCAGGCCGATCACCATACGGGCCCCGACCGGTACGACAACCGGGTGCGTATCAGCGGCCTGGTCGTCGTCCAGGTACATGGCCACCAGTAGGCGTAGATACACGAAGGCGGCGATCGCCGCGCCCAGCATGGCTGCCGCGGCCACCGCATAGGACCCGACGTCCACCGCGGCGGCTATGACGCCGAGCTTGGCGACGAAGCCGCCGGTGAACGGGATCCCGGCTTGGCCGAGTAGCAGCACGGTGAAGGCGGCGGCCAGCAGCGGTTGGCGGCGGGCCAGGCCCCGGTAGTCGTCGAGGCGGTGCCCCGTGTCGCCGACCCCGCCCACCGCACTGAGTACAGCGAAACTACCGATGGCCAGCAGGGTGTAAACGCCCAGGTAGACAAGGACGGCCGAGGTGCCCCGATCGTCAGCGGCTTGTACGCCGATCAGGATGAACCCGCCGTGGGCGATCGACGAGTAGGCCAGCATCCGCTTCACGTCGGTCTGGACCACGGCGACGGTCGCCCCGCCGACCACGGTGACCCCGGCCATGACGGCAACCGCGGGTCGCCAGTCGCCGGAGTAGGCGCCAAACGACAACACGAAGGCCCTTAACAGGGCGGCGAAGGCGGCCGTCTTCACCCCGGCGGCCATCCAGGCCACCACCGGGGTGGGGGCACCCTGGTAGACGTCGGGGGTCCAGGCGTGGAACGGCACGGCGGCCACCTTGAAGCCGAAGCCCACCAGCACCAGGGCGAAACCGGCCAGCAGCATGGCGTCCTGGACCAGGACCGTGGAGGCCAGGTAGGCGTTGATGCGAACCAGGCTGGTGGAACCGGTGGCCCCGTAGATCAGGGCGATCCCGTAGAGCAAGAAGGCCGAGGAGAAGGCCCCAAGCACGAAGTACTTGATGGCCGCCTCCTGGGACTCGACCCGCCGGAGGTGCATGGCCGCCAGGACGTAGACGGCGATGGAAAGCACCTCGAGGCCCAGGAACAGCACGATCAGATCGTTGGCCGAGGCCATGACAACCCCGCCGGCCGCTGACAGCAGCAGCAGTACGTAGAACTCAACACCGGGCAGGTCTTCCCGCTCCAGGTAGGCCCGGCCCAGCAGGGCGGTGGCCACCACGGCAACGGCCAGGGTGGCCGTCACGAACAGGGTGGACCCGTCGACGGCCACCGCGCTGCCCAGGAAGGCCAGTGGACCGTCGTCCTGGATCCGGGCCCACATGGGAAACACGGCGACCACCACGGCAATCCCGGCGGCCACCGTCCACGTCGATGCCAACCAGGTGGGCATCCGCCATGGCAGCGAGGCCGCGGTGAGCATCAGCAGGGCGGATCCCGACAGCACGATCACCGGGATAAGCCCCCACCACACCACCTCGGGGGTGGGTACGGCCAGCACGGCGAAGGTCACGATCCATCACCTGTGTCGTCGGCCTCCGGAAGGTCTTGGGCAACCCGAAGATTGACGGGCTCATCGAAGGCGGGCACGTGGCGTTCCACATGAGCCACTAGGGCATCCACCGCGGGTTCCATCCGCTCGATGACCGGCTTGGGGTACACCCCCAGGAAGACGATCAGGGCCAACAGCGGGGCCAGCACCAGACCCTCCCGGATGTTGAGGTCGGCCATGTCGGTGTTGTCCCCCTCGGCGGGGCCGTGGAACACCCGCTGGTAGGCCCAAAGCAGGTACAGGGCGGCCAGTACGACACCCGCAGCGGCCACCACGGCCCACCATCGGTGGGCCATGAAGGCCCCCACGAGGATGAGGAACTCACCGACGAACCCGTTCAGGCCCGGCAGGCCGATGGAGGACAGCATCACGACCGTGAACACGCCAGCCATGACCGGGGCGGTCCGTTGTAGACCTCCTAGTTCGTCGATGAGGCGGGTATG
>JGI24816J26688_1000270_pt1 | contig 12599 bp, 12 predicted proteins | sample METZYME_3_250m_FD_26688 | JGI IMG/M metagenome (IMG submission 26688)
CTCCAAGTAAAATCCCAAATTCTTGTAAAATACTCCTCTAGACCATTTCCACTAGAAGTACGTAAATCTACTAATTGTTATGAAAGTGACTGGTTTGTATACTCTAAATATCAGCATATGTGGACCAACTTCAACAAACGATTAAAGGAAAGTGATGGCACCAATATATAATTATAAATGTAATTATTGCAGTAGTGAGTGGGAAGAAGTATTACCTGAAGAACAAAAGTTAGCACCAACCAAAGTCATGCAACCCGAAGAATGTGATATTTTTGTTGCACCACATGCAGGACTTGCAAAATGTGATGTAGAATTAGTGGGATCCACACTAATACTTCACAGTCAGACACCCTCCAAGTAAAATCCCCAATTCTTGTAAAACAAACCGATTGATGTTATATATGTAAGTTCTTCTACCGTCCTTGCTTTTTGAGTCGAGTGTAATTGATTCTATATATAATTAATCATAACTTTCATCATTAAAATCATCAATAAAAGAAAAATGTTAAAAGACCGCATGGAGGACAGTTTCACTTTTGATGATGTACTTCTCCTTCCCGGACATTCCAAGGTACTACCTGTTGAAGTTTCTGTAAAAAGCAGTATTACCCAAACACTCGATTGCAATATCCCTTTGCTGAGTGCTGCAATGGATACGGTTACAGAACACCAAACTGCAATCTGCATGGCACAGGAAGGGGGACTCGGCATCATTCACAAAAACATGAGTGCCGAAGAGCAGGCGTCACAAGTCAAGATGGTCAAGCGTTCAGAGAGCGGTATGATTTCTGATCCTATTACCGTTGAACCGGAAGAGCCGATGCAAAATGCACTAAACTTGATGGAACAATACCGCATTTCCGGAGTACCTGTCACACAAGGCCGTGAACTGGTCGGCATTTTGACAAATCGCGATTTACGTTTTGAAACAAATTTTGAGCAGCCTGTCTCAGCCTTAATGACAAAGGGCCGCGAGCACTTAGTGACAGTAGCGCCCGGAATTGATATGGAGGAAGCCAAACTCTTGCTACATAAACACCGGATTGAAAAACTGCTTGTTGTTTCTGATCATTACGAACTTGTAGGACTGATAACCATCAAAGATATTGAAAAAGCACGTAAGTTCCCTGATTCCAACAAAGATGATCAAGGCCGCCTCAGAGTTGGTGCCGCAGTAGGAACATCTGCGGACTTATTATCCCGCACAGAAACACTGATCAAGGGTGGGGTTGATGTGATAGTGCTTGATACTGCTCATGGTCATTCTCAAGGTGTAATTGACAGTATTGGGAAGCTACGCTCTACCTATCCTAATCTGCAAATAATTGGGGGCAATATTGCTACAGGAGAAGCAGCAAAAGCTTTGGTCAAGGCCGGTGCTAATGCAGTCAAAGTTGGAATTGGGCCAGGTTCGATCTGTACCACTCGAATGGTGGCAGGNATCGGAGTACCNCAAATGACGGCCATTGATAATGTTTCCAACGCANTGTTGNAGTCAGATATCCCAATTATTGCTGACGGNGGCATCAAATATTCGGGAGACATTGTCAAAGCCATTTCTGCAGGAGCCCACACCGTGATGNTCGGCAGCCTGTTTGCAGGNACAGCAGAATCACCNGGACAAGTTGTTCTTTATCAGGGCAGACGCTACAAAATATACCGCGGAATGGGCTCATTGGGNGCAATGAAAGAAGGCGGCAAAGATCGCTATTTTCAGAGTCACATTGAAGAAGACGAAAAATTCATTCCTGAAGGCATCGAAGGCCGTGTGCCGTACAAGGGACATCTCTCCGAATCAATCTATCAGTTTGTTGGCGGCTTGCGTGCCGGTATGGGATATACTGGTTCTGCAACTATTGAAGAATTACGCACTGAAGCACGTTTTGTTAAAATTACTGCTGCGGGATTAAGGGAAAGCCATGCCCACGATATTTTTGTTACCGAAGAAGCTCCGAATTATCCAATGAACGTCAAATCATGAACAATTGGTTGATATTTCTATTTATGAAAAATCTCGTGAAAAATTTTTATTTATGATAAAGGGGTTGGGATTTGAAGCAGTCAAACCTCAAGGTGCTTTATACATTTTCCCTAAGTCACCTGATCCTGATGACGTAGCATTCATGAAACGAGCGCAGGAAGAAAACATTTTGCTTGTTCCAGGGACTGGTTTTGGCAACCCCGGACATTTTAGGATTTCGCTTTGCTGTACTCCTGAAATCATCGAGAATTCCCGTCCTGGATTTGAGCATTTGGCTGAACACTATGATTTTTAATTTTTTTTGCAACAAATAAAATGGTACAGAAAAAAGTCAATTCTCCCTTGGTTGGCGTAATCATGGGGAGTATTTCAGATTGGGAAACGATGAGGGAAGCCTGTGAGGTGTTGGACGAATTAAGCGTCAGCTATGAAAAACGTGTTGTTTCGGCCCACCGCACTCCGGAATTGATGGCTGCTTATGCAACACAGGCTGAAGAGCGGGGCTTGCAAATTATTATTGCTGGAGCCGGAGGTGCGGCACATCTTCCTGGAATGGTTGCGGCGCAAACTCTGCTTCCTGTAATTGGCGTTCCGGTAAAATCTTCCACTCTCAATGGACAGGATTCGCTGTTGTCGATTGTACAAATGCCGCGTGGTGTTCCGGTTGGGACATTGGCCATTGGAGGTGCAGGCGCACATAATGCCGGATTGCTGGCTGCGCAAATTCTTGCCAATCATGATCCTGAGCTTCGCAAGCGTTTGATTCAGCGACGCGAACGGGTCCAGAAAACTGTGCTGGAAGCAAAATTGCCATGATTCCTGTTCCGGAACCTTTGCAGCCCGGAGCCACGATTGGCCTTCTTGGTGGAGGCCAGTTAGCACAAATGCTGGTGCTTGCCGGTCATGCAATGGGATTTCGGTTTATGGTATTTGACCCAGATCCGAATTGTTCAGCAGCGCTTGCAGGAGCCAAGCAGATTACAGCAAGTTACACTGACAGTGAAGCACTGGCAAAATTAGCTGATTCATGTCAGGTTGTTACATACGAGTTTGAAAATGTGGATGCAGAAGCGGTTTCCTGGCTGGAGGAAAGAGTTGATCTTCCGCAAGGCAGTGAAATACTCCGGATAGCTCAAAATCGTCTCACTGAAAAAAAATCACTTGCAGAACTCAAAATCCTGATTCCTCCTTACCAAAAAATCACTTCAGAATACGAACTTTTACATGCAATGGAAACGTTTGGCGAGCTGAAGCTCAAAACCGTTACCGGTGGATACGATGGTAAAGGGCAAGTTCGTGTTTCTGACACAGAACAAATTCCGGATGCATTTAACACGCTTAGTCAGGCAAAAACAGAAATTGTTGCAGAACAATTTGTCCTGTTTGAAAAGGAAATTTCTGTGATAGTTGCACGCAACCGATTGGGTGAAGTTCGCTGTTTTCCAGTTGCAGAAAATGTTCATGAAAAAAATATACTGACCGTCAGCAGAATACCTGCTAGGTTAGTTTCCAAGGTAAGCGAACAAGCACAATTAATAGCAAAAAAAATAGCAGTAGGACTGGAGCTTGTAGGTGTTCTTGGTGTAGAAATGTTTGTCTTGCCGGGAGGGAAGCTGCTGGTCAACGAATTGGCTCCACGTCCACACAATTCCGGACATTTTACTCAAAACGCGTGTGCAACTTCACAGTTTGAACAGCATTTGAGGGCGATTACAAATTTACCACTGGGTTCGACGGAGTTGCATAAACCTGCAGTAATGCTCAACATTTTGGGTGAGCATTTACCCATGCTGTTGAAAAAATTAAAAGACTTGCCTCCAGAAGCTAAACTGCACCTGTACGGTAAGCAAGAATGCCGTTACGGACGCAAAATGGGGCATCTCAATTTGACGTCGGATCCACTCGAATCTTTGCTGGATCCTCTTCTGAAGCTAGGTATTTGGAATGAAGCGTTGCTTTCCCGAATGCTTTAATTTTAAACCGCTAAGAGAACGTCAGGAACGCCAAAGTATTCTTTAGGGTACTTAGTGCTCTTAGCGGCTAACAAAAAGTCAATAATAACCATGTCCGAGACACTGCTCTACGAAGGTAAAGCAAAAAAACTATTTTCCACAGAGGAGGCGGATATTGTACGGATTGCCTACAAAAACGACACCACTGCTTTCAATGGCGAAAAATTTGAAAAATTGGAAGGCAAAGGGCAGCTTAACAACGAAATCACTTCTTTCTTCTTCAACTATCTAACTGAGCAAGGAATATCAAGTCACTTTGTTAGAAAAATTTCTGACACTGAACAATTGGTGCGGCGAGTAAAGATTGTGCCATTGGAAGTGGTAACTCGGAACATTGCTGCGGGTTCTTTGAGCAAGCGTCTTGGCTGGGAAGAGGGTCGTAAATTACATGAACCGATTGTCGAATTTTATTACAAAGACGATAATTTGGGTGATCCCCTGCTGGCCGATGTTCATATTCACACACTCGGATTAGCGACAGATGAAGAATTAAATGAATTGCGTAAACGGGCTTTGGCGGTCAATGACTGTTTCCTGAAATTATTGGCACCTCGTGGTTTACTGCTGGTTGATTTTAAGCTCGAATTCGGTCGTGATTCTTCAGGGAATTTATTGCTGGCCGATGAAATCTCTCCGGACACTTGTCGTTTTTGGGATGCGGAAACTCTTGAAAAGCTGGACAAAGACCGATTCCGGCGTGATCTTGGCGGTGTGACTGACGCATATGCCGAGGTTTTGCGGCGACTGAAATCAAACTAAAAAACTCATTTACATTTTTTCCCCCATGACCAAAGGAATTGTGACAGTTTCTCTGAAACAAAACGTACTGGATCCGCAAGGACAGGCGGTTCTGCACTCATTACAAACCCTTGGGTTTCCTGAGGCGCAAAATGTACGCATCGGAAAATCGATCGAAGTCTGGCTGGAAGAAAGTAACCCTCAACAAGCAGAATCACGCCTACAGGAAATGTGTGAGGCCCTGCTTGTCAATTCGGTCATCGAAGATTACCGTTTTGAAATAGTGGAGGTCTGATGCGTTGTGCGGTGCTTGTTTTTCCGGGTTCAAACTGTGATTCCGATCTATACAAAGCCGCAAACTCAGTTGAAGGACTGGAAGCAGAATATGTGTGGTACAAAAGCGAATCGCTGGACAGTTTTGACGCTGTTTTGATACCTGGAGGTTTTTCATATGGTGATGCGCTGAGAGTAGGTGCGTTGGCTGCTCGTGCACCTGTGCTAAAGGCCTTGCGTGGAGCTGCAGACTCGGGAATCCGCATACTTGGCATTTGCAACGGTTTCCAGATTCTTACAGAATGCGGTCTCCTTCCTGGGGCACTTCACCGAAATTCCGGACTTCGCTTCATATGCAAAACTACCCCTCTTCAGGTGGTCAACACTGACTGCCAATTTACCACCGGATACAAGAAGAATTCAGTTACTCATATTCATCTACCGATTGCGCATGGTGAAGGAAACTACACTTGCGATTCTGAGACTTTGCGAAAACTGGAAGATAACGGACAGATCGTTTTCCGTTATTCCGGCAACAATCCAAACGGTTCCGTGGCCAACATTGCCGGGATCACCAATGAAGCTGGGAATGTCCTGGGCATGATGCCGCATCCGGAACGGGCCATGACAAAATGGATGGGAAGTGAAGATGGTCGGATTCTTTTTGAGTCTATGAGACACTGAGGTACTGAGGTTGAAATGAGCTATGAATATGTCCAGTGTTGTGTTCAAACAAGAGATCGAAATAGATTCTGAAAATTTATACGGCTAATGCACCCAGACGAACCCACCCCCGATCAAATTTACAGTGAACAAGTTTACCGCAAAATGGGTCTCAATGATGTGGAATATTCGCTTGTAGTTGAGTTACTCGGACGGAAACCAAACCTGACTGAAACAGGAATTTTCGGGGTGATGTGGTCAGAACATTGTTCCTACAAAAACTCGAAACCGCTGCTTTCTCGATTTCCGGTGGACGGTCCGGAAGTGCTGCAGGGGCCGGGAGAAGGTGCGGGTGTTGTCGATATTGGTGACGGATATGCCTTTGTTTTCAAAGTCGAAAGCCACAATCATCCTTCCGCTATCGAACCGTATCAGGGAGCGGCTACGGGAGTTGGCGGAATTTTGCGGGATATTTTTTCGATGGGGGCACGTCCAGTAGCCATCCTAAATTCTTTGCGTTTTGGTCCACTTTCCAACAATGAGCCTGGCAATGCAAGTACCAGTCGAACACGCTATCTTTTTAGACGTGTGGTGGCCGGAATTGCAGGATACGGTAATTGTATCGGCGTTCCGACAGTAGGCGGCGAAGTTTGCTTCGATGAATGCTACACAGGAAATCCCTTGGTCAATGCAATGGGCGTGGGCATTTTACGGCATGATCAACTTCAACACGGTAGAGCAGAAGGAGCTGGGAAATCAGTAATTTATGTTGGATCTGCCACCGGGCGCGACGGGATTCACGGAGCAACTTTTGCCTCAGAAGAACTCAACAAAGACTCTGATACCAAACGCCCTTCGGTGCAGGTTGGCGACCCGTTCATGGGGAAATTGCTGATTGAAGCCTGTTTGGAAGTTTACGAAAGTGGTGCGATTTACAGTGTTCAGGATATGGGTGCTGCGGGTCTGACTTGCTCCAGCACGGAAATGTCTGACAAAGGCGGCGTGGGCATGAAGCTGAATTTGAATTTGGTACCGCAACGTGCTGAAAATATGTCAGCTTATGAAATCATGCTTTCCGAATCACAGGAACGGATGTTATTTGTGGCCAATCCAGGACGTGAAGAAGAAGTTTTTGCGATTTGCAAAAAATGGAACGTGCCGGCTGTCACCATCGGACACGTGATTGAAGAACCTGTTTTGCGACTCAAACATCATGACGAAACGGTTGCGGAATTGCCGTTGAAAACAGTTTGCGGTTCGACTCCAATTTATCAGCGTGAATCGAAAATTCCGGAGGGAGTGCTTGAGCGTCAAAAACAATCCGCATTAACATGGGACGTTCCTGAAGATTTGTTTAGTGTTTTCCAGCAGCTGATTCAAACTCCGGAATTGTCTTCAAAATCATGGGTTTATCAGCAATACGATTATATGGTACGTACCAACACTTCAGTACGTCCGGGATCAGACGCGGCGGTGGTGCGTGTGGAAGGTACGGACAAATCTCTCGCCATGAGTATTGACGGAAATTCCCGTTACGTTTTTCTTGATCCAAAAACAGGCGGCAAAATTGCGGTGGCGGAAGCGGCACGGAATGTGGTTTGTTCCGGTGGACGGCCATCGGCAATTACGGACTGTTTGAATTTCGGAAATCCAGAAAACCAGGAAATTTTCTGGCAGCTGGAACAAGCCGTTTCAGGAATGGCTGAGGTTTGTAATTTTCTAAATTTGCCTGTCACCGGAGGCAATGTCAGCCTTTACAATGAAACAGAGGGCAAAGCAATTTACCCGACTCCGGTGGTTGGCGTGGTTGGTTTGATCGAACACAACGTCCAGACAACCACTCTGTTTTTCAAAAATACTGGGGATGTTTTGCTTTTGCTGGGAGACACAAAAAACGAATTGGGAGGAAGCGTTTACCAGCATATGCAAATGGGTAAAATCTTCGGAATCCCACCCGAACTCGATTTGGAAAAAGAGTTAACTTTGCAACAAGCTGTTCTTGAAAGTATCCGCTCCGGAAATGTGCTTTCGGCGCATGATCTTTCGCATGGCGGTCTGGCTTTAGCTTTGCTGACTTCCTGCACCGATGATTTAGGAGTATCAATCGATTGGAAGATTGATTTACGCCCAGATGTAGCTTTGTTCAGTGAATCGCAATCTCGTATTTTATTAAGCGTGTCTCCAAAAAACGCAGCAAGTGTGGAATCCAGGATGCGGCAAAAAAAGGTTCCGTGTGTTCGGATCGGAAAAGTTGTTTCCGGACGATTCGACATTTCACTCGACAGTTTCTCCATCATTCAATCAGCATTGCAGCCTTTGCGTGATTTGTGGCAAAATGCAATTGAAAGGGAAATGGAGTTTCCCGTTTAGTTTTTTAGACTTCAACAACATTAACTAACTATTTTATGTGTGGAATTTTTGGAGTATTTAACCATTCCCAAGCAGCAGAATTGACTTATTTTGGACTTCACTCGCTCCAGCATCGTGGACAGGAAAGCGCGGGGATTTGCGTTTCTGATGGAGAACAATTTCACACGCATCGTGGTACAGGACTGGTGACAGAAGCCTTTGGACAGGATCAGCATGTCCAGCTTGCAGGCCACATAGGTATCGGGCATGTGCGCTACACCACTGCTGGTGACAGCGGTTTGCTTAATGCTCAACCGCTTGTGTTTCGTTATTCGGGCGGGAGAGTCGCGGTGGCGCACAACGGGAATTTGGTGAATGCTAAACGCCTGCACAATCAATTAGAAAGGCAGGGTTCGATTTTTCAAACGAACAGTGATACGGAAGTGGTGCCACATCTCATCGCACGTTCCGGACCGCCGATTGAGCAGGCGATTCAGGATGCATTGCATGTGATCGAAGGTGCGTATGCCTTACTTTTTATGACCGAAACTCAACTGTTGGCAGCTCAAGATCCGGGGGCCTTTCATCCACTCGCTCTGGGCAAGCTAGATCAAGGATGGGTGGTGGCTTCCGAAACTTGCGCCCTGGATGTTTGTGGAGCAGAATTTGTGCGGGAAATTGAGCCTGGTGAAATGCTGCTGATTGACACGGAAGGTTTGCATTCACAAACTTTCATGGAGCCAAGCCCACGCTCAATTTGTTCTTTTGAATACATTTACTTCGCACGTCCGGACAGCGAAATTAACGATATCAGCGTGCACAATGTTCGCAAAGAAATGGGCCGACAAATATGCCTGGAAGTTCCAACAGAAGCAGATGTGGTGATTGGCGTTCCTGATTCCGGACTGGCTGCGGCGATTGGTTTTGCAGAGGAAAGCGGGTTGCCTTACGAAATGGGCATGATGAAAAACCGTTATGTGGGACGCACTTTCATTCAGCCTAACCAGGAGTTACGTCGTAAAGGTGTCCGGATGAAACTTAGTGTTGTGCGAAAAGCAGTTGAAGGGAAACGGGTAATTTTGGTTGATGATTCTATTGTACGCGGTACAACCAGTGGGCGGATTGTGGAAATACTCAAAGCTGCCGGTGCGACTGAAGTTCATATGCGTGTTACCTCACCACCGATCATGCATCCCTGTCTTTACGGAATTGATACTGCACGTCGGGAATTGATTTCCGCCACCCAAACACCAGAAGAAATTTGCCAAAAAATAGGCGCGGATTCATTACATTTTATTTCTGTTGAAGGTATGATTGTCGCCACAGGCCGCAAAGACGTCTCTGCAAATCGAGGCCATTGTCTGGCCTGCTTCGATGGTAACTACCCCACTCCGACTTGTTAAATCAGCTAAAGCAGAATCATTAACTCAAAGAAAAAAAATGAAAGCCTACCAAAAAGCCGGAGTTGATTTAGCTGCCGCTGATGAAGCCCTTGAACGGATCAAACCATTAGCACAGAGAACGTTGCGTACGGAAGTTTTAAGTGGACTCGGAGGATTTGGGGGATTGTTTATGCTAAACCATAGCAAATACAAAAATCCTGTGCTGGTTTCCGGAACAGATGGTGTAGGCACGAAGCTGAAATTAGCTTTTGAGTTAGACCGGCATGACACTATTGGCATTGATTTGGTGGCAATGTGTGTCAACGATATTTTGGTGCAGGGTGCTGAACCACTGTTTTTTCTGGATTATTTGGCTTGCGGAAAGTTGTATCCGAAAAAAGTTGAAGCAGTTGTGCGAGGAATCAGTGAAGGCTGTCTGCAATCCAGATGCTCTTTACTTGGCGGGGAAACGGCTGAAATGCCCGGAATGTATGATTCGGATGAATACGATTTAGCAGGTTTTGCGGTCGGAGTCGTGGAACATGAAAAATTGATTGACGGCAGCAAAATTGAAGCCGGAAATGTTTTGCTGGGCTTGGCTTCCAGTGGTGTTCACAGCAATGGTTTTTCACTGGTACGCCGGATGCTTGCAGAACATTCGCTGAATTTAAACGAAACTCTCCGCGGAACAGCAGAAACTATTGGTGAGGCTCTTTTGACTCCGACCAGAATTTACGTAAAATCAATTTTGAAATTGCTGGAAGTTGTCGAAGTGCGGGGAATGTCGCATATCACTGGAGGAGGTTTGCCTGGAAATTTGCCGCGGATGCTTCCGGAAAGCTCAGTTGCGGAAATTGAAAAAAGTTCGTGGCCTGATTTGCCTATATATTCTTTTCTCCGGAATGAAAGCGAACTTCCGGATGAGGAACTGTTCCCGGTATTTAACATGGGAATCGGCTTTGTTATTTGCCTTCCGGAATCATCAGAAAAAGCGGCAAAAGATTTTTTGGAACAAGATGGTGAAACGGTTTTCCGCATTGGTCAAATTGTTTCCGGAAACAAAGCGGAAGTGCGATGGGTCTAAAAATGCGGATTGCTGTTTTTGCTTCCGGACGCGGATCAAATTTGCTGTCAATTCACGATGCAATTCTTGCGGATAAACTTCGAGGAGTTACACTGGATTTACTGGTCTGTGACCGTCCGGACGCACCCGTTGTGGGCGAGGTGAAAAAACGCAAGATTCCGGATTTAGTTTTTCGTCCTCAAGATTATCCTGACAAAAAGGCTTTTGAAACTATCATTGCAGAAAAGTTGGCAGAAGCAAGAATAGATCTTGTTGTTTTGGCTGGATACATGCGTTTGGTGGGGAGCGTTCTCCTGGATAAATGGGAAGGACGAATGATCAATCTGCATCCGTCACTCCTGCCTTTATTTCCAGGCAAAGACGCCATAGGACAAGCATGGCGGGCAGGTGTGAAAGAAACTGGTGTTACAGTGCATTTTGTCGATGCGGGAATGGATACCGGTCAAATATTTTTACAGCAGAAAGTTAGAGTTGATCCGGAAGATACGGAAGAAAGTTTGGCTGAAAAAATTCATTTGCTGGAGCACCAATTGCTGCCTGAAGCAATTCATAAATTTCAGCGGGAAATGTAAATGAACATATTTGTTATTGGCGGCGGCGGCCGCGAGCATGCTTTGGTTTGGAAACTCAATCAGCACGGACATCAAATTTTTTGTGCTCCGGGTAATCCAGGAATTGCAGAAATAGCAGAATGTGTGCCGTTGCAGGTAAATCAAATAAAAGAATTGGCAGACTTTTCAGAATCAAACAAAATTGATTTGACCGTAGTTGGTCCGGAAGATCCTTTAATGAACGGAATTGTGGATCTCTTTGAAAAACGAAGATTGCCAATATTTGGTCCGTACCGGCAATCTGCCCGTTTGGAAGGCAGCAAGGAGTATGCAAAAGAAGTGATGGAACGCTTCAATGTCCCCACTGCAGCATACCGGGCATTTGACAATTATGAGGAAGCCATGGTCTATCTAAAGGAGCAGGGTGCGCCAATTGTGATCAAAGCCGATGGATTAGCTGCGGGTAAAGGAGTAACAGTTGCTGAAACAATTGAAGAGGCTGAAGCGGCTTTGAGGGCTGCAATGGTTCAAAAAGTTTTTGGTGAGTCTGGAACAAAGGTCGTGATCGAGGAATGTTTACGTGGGGAAGAAATGACCGTGTTGGCTTTTGTGGATNGAAATACCGTCTTGGCGATGGTTCCATCACAAGATCATAAGCCAGTTTTTGATGGCGATCGTGGACCGAACACGGGAGGAATGGGAGCGTATTCTCCAGTTCCGCATCTGGAAAAATGGCTTCCTGAAATTGAAAAACGTGTCCTTTTGCCTGTTGCTGAAGGTTTGGTCTCCGAAGGAACACCCTACCAGGGTGTACTCTACGCTGGACTGATGCTTACAGAAAATGGCCCAAAAGTGATAGAGTTCAATGTGCGTTTTGGGGATCCGGAAGCGCAGGTGATTTTACCTCGTCTGGAAAATGATTTGGCGGAAGTTTTTTTGGCTGTTGCCGAAAAACGGCTTCATGAAATAGACTTGTCCTGGAAACCTGGAGCCTCTGTTTGCCTGATTGCCGCTTCTCCGGGATATCCCGGACCGCCCACCAAAGGTCTGGCGATTACACTTCCACAAACTATCACAGAAAATACACAGATTTTCCACGCAGGAACAGCGATACAAAATAATCAACTTGTCACAAACGGAGGGCGTGTTTTTGGCGTTACTGCTCAAGGTGCTGACATTACTGAGGCCAGAGAGCAAGCCTATTCTCTGATGGAAGAAGTGCTTTTTAAAGGGAAACATTTTCGTAGAGATATTGCAGCCAAAGCATTGAGCTAATNAACTGATCTATATCCCCACTTTGTCCAAAGCATTCAACTAGTTGGGACACCTCACAATCAAAGTAATCATGGCATTATCTCTAAAAAAACCTTTGCACGTATGCACGGGACCATAAAGATAATGAATCAGTATCTTACTAATCAGTTAGTGGTTAAAGTGTAAGGTGAGTATTCGCAAGGGATTTCAAGGGATTAGACTTCTTATGTGGACTAGGTAGGTAGATTTTGTAAGGGGTCTCGCAAGGGGTTAGAAAGTTGTAAGGGGTGTCCCCTGTCCCCTCAAGGGACA
>JGI24816J26688_1000281_pt1 | contig 12432 bp, 12 predicted proteins | sample METZYME_3_250m_FD_26688 | JGI IMG/M metagenome (IMG submission 26688)
ATGAATTTTGAACTTATCAAGTAAATTTAATATAGGTTGAACATAAATTTTTGTAGGTTTAATGAGTGCATCACCTAAGGTAGTATCGCCAAATTTACCCATGAGATCAGATTGTTGTATCTCAATGATTTTTCGGATCAAAGAATACCCATTGGAATGAGGTCCTGAGGAAGAAATACCAATTACTACATTCCCTGTTTGAATATTTTTGCCATCAATGATTTTATTAAATTCAACAACACCAACACAAAAGCCTGCAAGATCAAAATCATTAGGTTTATAGACACCAGGCATTTCCGCAGTTTCCCCACCAATCAATGCCATCCCAGATTCNTTGCAGCCCGTAGCGATGCCTGACAAAATCTGNGAGGCAACTGTTACATCCAATTTTGAAGTTGCGTAATAGTCTAGAAAAAATAGTGGCTTTGCTCCTTGGGCAATAACATCATTGACACACATCGCAACCAAGTCAATACCAATCAGATGATTTTTTTCTAGCTGCTGAGCTAATTTAACTTTGGTTCCAACACCATCTGTACTGGAAACTAAAATTGGGCGACTATAATCTTGAGTTTGTAATTCATACAATCCTCCAAAACCGCCAATATTTGATAACACGGATTCGTTGTGAGTGTCTTTGACAATTGATTTTATAGCTGACACCACTTCATTGCCGGTATCAATATCTACTCCGGAATCTGCGTAAGTCAGTGATTCATCCTTACCCATTTATTAACAAAATCTTTTGAAATGAAATTTAAATTTTAGAGCTATAATAAACAGAGGCTGTATATTAACATCAACAAAGTAATTATTCTTTCACTTGTTTTAAATCTTAGTATGGAGTTTTAATTGAGAGCCTCAAATATTCCAAATCTGATTTGCCTAGCTCGCATAGTACTTGTTATCCCTATAATTAGATCCTTATGGCAAGAGCAATTCCTGCTTTCTCTTTTGCTAATAATTATTGCTGGTCTTTCAGATATTTTAGATGGATACTTGGCTAAAAAAAACAACTGGCGCAGTTATTTAGGCGCTGTACTGGATCCAGCGGCAGACAAAATACTTTTGGTTTCACTTTTCCTGACTCTACAAAGCATGGACTTGATACCTTTATGGCTCACCTTGACAGTTGTTATTAGAGATCTAATGATTGTTTTTGGTTTGAGTCTATACAGATATTTTGTAGGAGTTCCTCAGCCGAAACCAACCAGAATTAGTAAATTCAATACAACATTACAGCTGGTATTTATTATCTTTGTCATTCTTGCACAGGGCGTTCAATTTCCATTTGAGATCCTGGCAATGGTATGCGGTTCTTTAGTTTTTGTAACCAGTATTTTGAGCGGTTTAGATTATTGGATCATTTGGAGCATTGAAGCAAGAAAGAAAATCTATCAATCAGGCCAATAAGTGGAGCAGTTACTACTTCCAGTTTCAGTCTCTGAACACATGGTTTTTGATAGTTTTTATCCGGGACCAAATCTAGAAATATATCAATCTCTGCAAGACCATGTTGAAAAATTTTTGTGGATTTCAGGAACAAAAGGTTCTGGAAAAACACATTTATTGCAAGCTGCATTTCACCAATGTATTCGTCTTGCAAATAAAAGCTTGTACATCCCAATGCAGGAGTCTGAGCAACTTAGTCCTGAGGTATTAGATGATTTAGATCAATTGGATTTAATTTGTATTGATGACATTGAGTTTATTTTGGGTAGTCAAGCTTGGGAAATAAAACTGCTTGATTTATATGAAAGACTACAGACAACTAATACCCATTTACTTATCGCGTCACATGAAACACCGAAAGTACTAAATTTCTTTCTACCCGATCTAGCATCTAGATTTTCCTTAAGTGTAATTTATCAATTAAAAATTCTCTCCGAAACAGAAATCATTTCAGCTATTCAGTTGCATGCAGATATCAGAGGGTTCAATTTGCCTATCGAGTCTGCTAATTATTTACTCAAAAGGGTTGAACGTAATGTCAGTTCATTGATGGAAATCATCAAAATTCTTGATTATGAATCGTTATCCAAACAAAGGAAATTAACCATCCCATTTATCAAAAATATCTTGCAGTTTGGTCACAAGGACCAATAATTATTCATTCCTTGACCTAGTTCATTTGACTTGATACGTTTAAATCAGTTGAGTTATTAATGTTACAAGGTTCTCCATGTTTGGTCGCTTCAGAATTCTAGGTGTTTCAATTGCACTAGCTGCTTTGATTTCTTGTGCAACATTGCCGCCTTTACAAGAAATGAGCAATGCTCGACAAACAATAGCCGCAGCAAAGGAATTCAGTGATGAAGCCAGCAATAATCAAAGAATTTTAGAGGCAGAACGTCTTCTGGCCCGTGCGGAGAGACGAATTGAAGTCAATTTATATGATGGTGCAAGAGCCGATGCGCTTAGAGCTCAAAGTGAGGCAATTAAATATCTTGAAGAATCTTTCACAGACGACCCTGACGAAACGGAGTCTACTGAGTAGGATTAGAACATAATCTAAGGATTCAATTTTTCAAATAATCAGTCAGTTTTTCAAAAGGGATGTCGCTTTTATTTTTTTCACCCCTGATATTTAATTCAATGGTTTGGTTAGCAAGACCTCTTTTACTCACGATCAATCGTTTGCTTACACCTAACAGATCAGCATCAGCAAACTTAACACCAGCCCGTTCATTTCGATCATCAAGTAAAACTTCATAACCAGATTCCATTAGTTGGTTATAAATTTCACGTGATTTTGTCAGGGTGGTATCTTCAGTGCTTTTATTTAGTGCAATAATAATTATCTGAAATGGAGCAATGGGTTCAGGCCAGATAATACCGGATTCATCGTGATTTTGTTCTATAGAGGAAGCTATAATTCTTGAGATGCCTATTCCATAGCAACCCATTAAGGGATATATGGATTCACCTTTATCATTGAGAACAGTGCAATTCATACTGTTGCTGTATTTGTCACCTAATTGAAAAATATGACCTACTCAATGCCTCTTGCAAAAGAGAGCGTACCACCATTTGGTGCGGTCTTTCCTTCAATCATTTCCACATTAGCTGCAAAATCTTCTTCATCGCAATATCCAATTTCATCTTCACCTGAATCAGCAAGAACATGATATTCATGTGATAAAGATCCACCAATTTCCCCACTGCCTGCACGCACTTTTCTAAAATTTAATCCAAGTCTGTTGAAGATAGTGTCGTAAGTTGATCCCATATTCTTATATTCATCATCAAGTGATGATTGATCCAGATGGAATGAATATGCATCTTTCATTAAGAATTCTCTTGCTCTCATCACACCAAATCTTGGTCTTATTTCATCTCTAAATTTTGTTTGTATTTGGTAAAAATTTACGGGCATTTGACGGTATGTTTTTAATTCATTTCTGACAATATCTGTAATTACTTCTTCGTGAGTTGGACCAAAGCAAAATGATCGACCATGTCTATCTTCCATTTTTAATAGAAGATTGCCATATTCCTCCCAGCGACCAGTTTCTTGCCATAGATCAGCAGGTTGAATTGCTGGCATCGAAACTTCATAGGCACCTGAACGATCCATTTCTTCTCTAACTATACGTTCAATTTTTCGAAGGACTCTTAGTCCCATAGGCATCCAAGAGAATAACCCTGAGGCTAGTTTTTTGATCAAACCAGCTCGCAACATTAATTGATGTGAAATTAATTCAGCATCTGCAGGCGTTTCTTTATAAGTTACTAAAGGGTATTTTGATAATTGCATGAAAAATTGCCTAATGGTTCACTTTGATCTTATTTTATTCTATTCTAACCTTTGATATCGAATAGGGAGATAGTTTTTTATATTCAATCAAATCAATAGAAAAGTTGCAAAATAATCATTCCAACAAATTTCCATGATAAGCCTCTATTCTCTATAATGGTTCTTTTTTTAATCACGTTAATAAAGAATCACTTTAAGCAATGAAGAATAAAAGAAAACAGGAACTTAAAAAACTGAAACAAGGAATTTATTTTTTACCAAACTTGTTTACTACCGCAAATTTATTTGCAGGATGTTTCTCAATAATTAATGCGATAAATGGCAATTATAATATTGCCGCAATCGCAATTTTCATTGCTGTTTTTCTGGATGGCTTGGATGGAAAGATCGCTAGAGTCACAAATGCGGTTTCGAATTTTGGTAAAGATTATGACAGCTTGTCAGATTTAGTTTCTTTTGGTGTTGCTCCAGCATTACTGTTTTATTTATGGGGAAATCATCACCTATTTAGTTCTGCCTTATCCTGGGAGAAAATGGCTTGGCTAGCATCATTTTTTTATATTGCTGCCACAGCGTTGAGGTTAGCACGTTTTAACAATCAACTAAATTTAAGGTACAACACTTATTTTACTGGGTTACCTTCACCTGCTGCTGCAACCTTAGTTTCGGTGATTGTCTGGCAATGTGAACTTATGTTGTTGACTCCAACTGTTAGCTTTGCAGTCTTAATGTTTTCAATCGTTGCTTCAGCTGCCATGATGGTCTCCAAAGTACCTTATTATAGTTTTAAGGATGCTCAATCTGCACGAAGAATTCCTTTTTCAAAAACCGTTTTAATCCCATTAATCTTTATTTTGATTTTGTTAGAACCCCCTCTGGTTCTCACTGTAATGGCTACATTCTATCTTTTTTCTGGTCCAGTCTATCTAATGTTTGGATTGATCCAAAAAACCATCAAATCACAACTGTCACCGCCTCAATCAAATAAATCTGATTAAGAGGATTTCGTGTTTGATCGAAATAAGATTCTCCAACTCATCGGAGTTGATGTTTGGCGACTTCGTACACAGAAAGATTCCCCTTCGGACGATACATGCAAAGATTCATGGGTAAATTTACAACATGAAGTTCAATCATGCGAATTGTGTTCTTTGCATAAAACTCGGACCCAAACTGTATTTGGAGTAGGTGATTCCGAAGCGAATTGGTTGTTTATTGGTGAGGCACCAGGTATGGACGAGGATCTTCAGGGTGAGCCTTTTGTCGGTAGAGCAGGAGGTTTGTTGAACGAGATGGTATTTTCTATTGGTTTAAGTAGAGACAAAATATTTATTGCCAATATATTGAAATGCAGACCCCCAAAAAATCGAGACCCATTGACTTCTGAAGTTGCTCAATGTTTACCTTATTTAGAAAGGCAAATTCAACACATTGACCCAATGATTATTATTGCCGTTGGTAAGGTAGCAGCTCAAAATTTGCTTCAAACAGATAAAACCATGAGCCAGCTTAGAGGGCAGATACATAGTTTTGGAGCTAAAAAAACCCCTTTGGTTGTGATTTACCACCCTGCTTACCTATTGAGGAGTCCTTCTCAAAAATTTAAAGCGTGGGAAGATTTAACTTTAGCTAAACAAGCTATTTCTAAGTTTTAATGCACTATCTAAAACGCAAAAAAGTTATTTCATGGGCTTTGTATGATTGGGCAAATTCTGCTTTTGCTACTACCGTCATGGCAGGATTTTTTCCTCTGTTCTTTAAGTCTTTTTGGGCAGCAGATCTTTCTCCAGTTGAAAGTACTGCTGTTATAGGAACTACAAATTCACTTGCAGGACTATTTATAGTGTTGTTAGCTCCTATTCTTGGAGCCTATTCAGATCTAGGAAAGCTTAAGAAAAAATTTCTAGCCTTTTTTGCTCTTTTAGGCGCTTTAAGCACAGCTTATCTTTATTTCATTCCACAAGGAGATTGGGTGATTGCTGCATCCCTTTATGCTTTAGCTGTTGTTGGATTTTCAGGAGGAAATATTTTTTATGATTCTCTAATTGTTTCAGTTTCTAAGCAAGATCAAAGAAATAAGGTTTCTTCTTTAGGTTTTTCTATGGGTTACCTAGGAGGGGGACTATTGTTCGTGATTAATGTTTTAATGTATTTAAACCCTTCTTGGTTTGGACTCTCTTCTGAGATTGAAGCAATCCTATGGTCTTTTCTTTCCGTGGCTATTTGGTGGGCAATTTTCTCTCTACCACTTTTTATGTATGTTGAGGAAAAAAGTAATAAAGAGATCTCCCAAGGCCTCTTCAAAACTATTGCTGAAGCATTTAAAGAAGTGGTCTTGACTTTAAGAGAAATAAAAAAGCATAAAAGAGTCGCTTTATTCCTTCTTGCTTATTGGCTTTATATAGATGGAGTAGACACGATAATTAGAATGGCGACTGCCTATGGATCAGATATAGGATTGGAGACTTCCTCAATGATTACAGCTTTACTACTGACTCAATTTGTTGGATTCCCTGCCACCTTAGTTTTTGGAATGTTTGCAGACAAGATTGGTTTCAAAAAAATCCTCACAATTGGTATTTCAATTTATATCTTAATTAGTTTTTATGCTACTAATATGAGTACAGCTTTAGAATTTTATATCTTGGCTGTTACAGTGGGTCTTGTCCAAGGAGGCATTCAGGCCATAAGTAGATCTTTCTTCAGTAATCTCATACCTAAGAATAAAGAAGCTCAATTTTTCGGGTTTTATAATCTAGTAGGCAAATCAGCTGTATTTCTAGGTCCTGTTTTAGTTTCCTGGGTTGCTCTAATGTTTGGTAATCCCAGATATGGAATACTTAGTTTGTTGTTTCTTTTTGTCCCTGGATTAGTACTTCTTTGGATGGTTCCAGATAAAGAACTAACTCGATGAAAGCATCTTGATTTGTTCTTCCATTTTAATTTTGTCTTGCGTCATATTTTCCGATTGAGATCGAAGATTTTCAACAACATCTTTAGGGGCTTTAGCAATAAACTCTTTGTTTTTGAGCCTGTTTTTCATTAAATGTAATTCTTTTTTTATTCGATTTAATTTCTTTTTACATCTTTTGCGTTCAAATTCTATGTCGATTATTCCTTCAAGCGGGATTAAAATCTTCATGCCTTTGAGTAAAGCTATTGCAGCAATAGGAGGCTTTTCATCAATAGTTTTAATTTCAGCTATACCAGCTAAATTTGTGATATATATTTTACTTTCTTTGATCAAATTGAGATCTTCATTACTGGCATCTTGTAATAAAACAGGGATTTTTATCTTTGGGGAGATATTCATTTCAGATCGGATTTGACGAACATTAACGACGAAGGCAATCAACCAATCCATTTGATCAAGAGCAGGTTGATCAACTATAAAATCTTTTGCATTTGGATATTTTTCTACCATGATGCTTGACTTTGTTGGGTCGGTATTTATTGTTTGCCAAAGCTCTTCAGTAATAAAAGGAATGATTGGATGGAGACACTTTAATGTTGCATCTAAGGTGGATAGGAGGTTGAGCTGGGTAGCTTGTTTTTGCTCAAGCTTAGATTGATCATCATTCTTAAGAATCGATTTAGATAATTCCAGATACCAATTACAATAGTCATGCCAAACAAAGTCATACAGTGAATTGGCAATTAGATCGATTCTATAATTGGTAATATTTTTTTCAACAGATTTAATGAGTGAGTGGAGTTTTCCTTGAATCCAGATGTCAGCTAAGGACATATCTTCTGGATTAGTTTCATTTCCATGTAATTTTACGCCTTCTGTGTTCATCATTATAAAGCGAGCTGCATTCCATAGTTTGTTACAGAAATTTCTATATCCCTCAATCCTCTTCAAATCAAAGCGGACATCTCTACCTGTTGTTGCCATTGAGGCAAAAGTAAAGCGCAATGCATCCGTCCCAAATTCTGGTATGCCAGATGGGTATTCTTTTTTTGTATCGCTAGTTATAAATGGCTCTAGTTGAGGTTGCATCAATCCTTCAGTCCTCTTCTTAATTAGTGAATTTAAATCAATACCATCAATTAAATCGATTGGATCAAGAATATTGCCCTTGGATTTAGACATTTTTTGACCATCTTTGTCACGAACTAGACCGTGGATATACACTTCCTGAAATGGAACACGGCCAATAAATTTCAGTCCCATCATAATCATTCGAGCAACCCAGAAAAAAATAATATCAAAGCCTGTGACCAATACAGTGGTTGGGTAGAAAGTTTTTAAATCATTGGTTTTACCTGGCCATCCCAGTGTTGAGAAAGGCCATAAGGCTGATGAAAACCATGTATCGAGAACATCGTCATCTTGTTTTAGTTTAATGTCATGCCCAAGTCGGTATTTTTTTCGGGCCTCCTCTTCTGATTTTGCAACGTAGATATTTTTATCTACATCGTACCAAGCAGGTATGCGATGCCCCCACCATAATTGCCGACTGATACACCAATCTTGGATGTTTTCCATCCAATCAAAGTAGGTTTTTGACCAGTTTCCAGGAACAAATTTGAGGTCGCCATTTTTTACAGCATCAATGGCTGGTTGAGCCAGTGGTTCAATTTTCACAAACCACTGATCTGTCAAGTATGGTTCAAGTATTGCCCCGCTTCGATCCCCTCTGGGAATGATCAAAATTATAGTTTTCAATTTGGNCTAATAATCCGAGTGATTCCATTTTCTGGATCACAACTTCTCTTGCTTCAAAACGATCTAAGCCAACAAATTCTTTTGGCACATTTGAGTTTAGTTTTGCTTCTTTTGTAAATATATTGATGACATCAAGTTTGTGGCGATTGCCTAGTTGAAAATCATTAAAGTCATGTCCAGGTGTAATTTTTACACAACCACTGCCGAATTCNTGATCAACATAATCATCGGCTATTATTGGNATATTTCTTGAGCAAAGTGGAAGTTTTATTTCTTTGCCTATCAGGTGTTGGTACCGATGATCTTTAGGATTAACAGCAACCGCGGTATCTCCAAGCATGGTCTCAGGTCTTGTGGTTACAACAATAAGGCTGTTGTCTGAATTAGCAATTGGATATTTTAGATGCCAAAGTTTACCAAGTTCCTCTGTTGGGTTTACCTCAAGATCTGACAATGCTGTGAGTAACACTGGATCCCAATTTACCAGTCGTTTTCCTCGATAGATCAGTCCCTCTTCAAATAATTGAACAAAGACTTCGGTCACTGCTTCACACAGACTTTCATCCATGGTAAAACGNTCTCTTGTCCAGTCAACAGAAGCTCCCATGCGTCTCAATTGATTNGAGATAGTATTACCCGAGTCTCGTTTCCACTGCCAAACTTTATCGGTAAAACTTTCACGCCCCATTTCCAATCTAGAAAAGCCATCTTTCTCTAATTGTCTTTCTACCACCATCTGTGTTGCGATTCCTGCATGATCAGTGCCTACTTGCCATAATGTNTTCTTACCTTGCATTCGATGATATCGCGTTAAGGTATCCATTATTGTGTCCTGAAAAGCATGCCCCATATGAAGTGTCCCCGTAACATTAGGTGGTGGAATCATAATGCAATAGGCTTCACCCTGATTTGTAGGTGCAAAATGACCATCCTCTTCCCAAGTCTTATAGATCTTGGTCTCAATTGAATTGGGATTGTATGTTTTATCCATTAGTTTTTTAATTACTTGATTTGGTGAACATTTAGTTGACATCCTTTGGATTTATACTTCTTCCAACGACTTCTGGCTTTATTTTTTTTCACTTCATCATCCTCAACGATTTCATGGATTTTTTTAGATTCTAGATATGATATCGGGATTTCCTCACTGAGATTAACAATAGCTGCAGCTGGATGAAATTGATTCTCATTCCAGCCAATTTGCACAGGGGTAGCATCCATATCAGAANTACCTACAATTGTGTGTGGAATAAAACTATCTTGTTTAAAAGTCCAAAGAAGTTTATCTAATTGTTNAGCTTGCTGCTGATTATTTGTTTGTATGTAAATAGGCTGAATTTTTTGTTTGAAGCCTTTTTCTACTAATTTACAAACATACAATAGGTAATTTTTATTGCCAATTGAATTAAAATTGTGAAATAAAACATCTGGTTTTTGTTCAATCATCCTAAACTATAATTTGTTTGCTTCCTGAATAAGGAATTCTGACATTAAGGCAACTGGTCTGCCCGTGGCTCCCTTGTTGCTTCCTTCAAGCCAAGCAACTCCTGCAATATCAAGATGTGCCCATTCAATGTCGTTCACAAATTTTTGAAGAAAACAAGCCGCAGTGACTGTGCCTGCTCCACCACCACCACCACTGATATTGCCAACGTCGGCAAAATTACTTTTTAATTGATGCATGTACTTTTTGCCCAATGGCAGCCTCCATGTCCCATCACCAGCGGCTTCTCCTGCCGCAAGTAACTTATTAGCTAAGTCATCTGAATTGCTCATTAAGCCAGAGAGATGATGGCCGAGTGCAACTATACAAGCTCCAGTTAAAGTTGCCATGTCAATAATCAGTTTTGGTTTAAATCGCTGGCAGTAAGTAAGTGCATCAGCGAGAATTAGCCTGCCTTCAGCGTCGGTATTAAGTACTTCAATAGTTTGACCAGACATTGAGGTTACAATATCACCTGGTTTGGTTGCGTTGCCACTGGGTAGGTTTTCACAAGCCGGGACAATACTCATAACGTTGATAGGTAGTCCTAGATCTGCAACTGCTTGAAGAATGCCTATTGCTGCAGCTCCACCGCACATGTCAAATTTCATTTCATCCATTTTATGGCCTGATTTTATTGATATTCCACCTGAATCAAAGGTGACACCTTTACCAACAATTGCTATAGGTTTCTGCTTTGATTTGCCACCTTGGTAGCTAAGAATTATCAATCGTGAAGGCTCAACGGATCCAGCAGTAACTGATAACAAAGCTCCCATTTTTAGTTTTTTCATCTCTGGTTCATTGACTACCTTCAAAGAAACTTTTGAATGCTTAGATGCTATTTTTCTGGCTTCTTTAACTAAGAAAGAAGGAGTACAAACGTTTGCAGGCAAGTCTCCAAGATACCTAACTTTTTGGATTGCTGAACCTATGGCATTTCCATGACTAAGACCTTTTTTCATTTCTGGATTTCTTTTTCTGCCATTGGTTCCAAAAGACAGTCTAATTAAATCAAATCGTTTTGCTTTTTTTGAGTTTGTCGCTGTATATTCATAGCTAATTTGATGCCAAACTTCAGCCATAATACGTGCGGAACGGTAGTCCACTTTTTTATTGGATTTATGTCCTACTGCAAGAAAACTTGTCGCAGATTTATGGTTAGTTGAAGTTAGTTTTTTTAAAGCAGAGGTCATTGCTTTTTTATATTGACTCTCTGAGTATTCTTCGTATTTACCACAACCGACCAACACAACTCTCTTGTAGGGCTTATTCTGGATGGGTAATATCCGGCATTGACCTACTTTTCCTTTTATATCTCCGTTTCTTCGAAAGTCAGTTATAATTCCTCCATTGGCAGCATCTATCAACTTTGGAGCTTTATTTAACTGGCCATCTTCAAATATTGGAAGGATTAAGCAACTTGATTTTGTTTCCGTTACCTTTGCTGTACTAATTGAGAATTTCATCTACCCCTCTCTAAATTAAAAAATAAAACCTAAAAGAATATATTACTGGATCATATTTATTGAAAATTGAATCAATCTAGTAATTTTTTTATCTTGTGTGTAGTGTAAATGATAAAGGGATAAAAATATAAGCATGAATCTTATTTTTTGATTAATGGGAACCTTTCGGTTATGCGAAAAATAATCAATCAATACCTTTTCAAGGAAGTGGCCCAGGCATGGCTGGGTGTCACATTGATTTTACTTGCCATTTTAGTAACCAATCAGTTTGCAAAAATATTAGGAGATGCTTCTTCTGGAAACCTTTCAGGCAATGTGATCGCAGAGTTACTTTTGTATTCATCAATTGAGTACCTAACGATCTTGTTACCTCTCAGTAGTTTTTTAGCTATTCTTTTGGTCTTTGGCCGACTCTATAAAGATAGTGAAATGGCTGCAATCATGGCTTCCGGAGTAGGGCCTCTATCACTTTATCGTCCTTTGATATTGCCTACTTTACTGCTGGCTTTTGTTTTGGGTGTGATTTCTAGTTATTTGGCTCCTGATGCTAGAAAAAACATGGATTTTTCAAGGCAAAATGCACTGCTAAATCTTGGAATTGATTTCTTGGAACCAGGCCGGTTTGTTACTCTGAATAATGGTTCTGTTATGTATTCAGAAGATCGATTGGAAAACGATCAATTAATTAATGTTTTTGTCCAGCAAGAAATCAGAAACAATGTCAACGTAATCGTTTCGGAAACTGCAAAGATTCTCAATAACCCAAACTCAGGAAATGTATTGGTTTTTTATAATGGCTATCGGTATGAGGGTAAACCTGGAGATTTAGATTTCAGAATTCTAGAATTTTCTGAACATCAACTACCTTTGTCGATGAGAACAGACCAAGACAAAAAAATTGATTTGTCTTCAGAACAATTGAGTAGCTTATTACAGAAAAACTCGCTGGAGGCAATGGCAGAAGTCCAATGGAGAATCTCACCAGCCATTGCTTTGATAATATTGGTTTTTTTGGCGATACCTTTAAGTAAAAGCTCTCCAAGAGACAGTC
>JGI24816J26688_1000289_pt1 | contig 12352 bp, 9 predicted proteins | sample METZYME_3_250m_FD_26688 | JGI IMG/M metagenome (IMG submission 26688)
AGGGGTGAAACTCATATCGGCCAAGCAATGCAGGCAACTGTTGTTTCGCGGCGCCGAGACAAGCTAAGCTTTAAAGAGCAACAAAGAAATCAGGAGAGATTTAAATCATAATCTTCACTAATCATTCGTCTGCTGGACTGCAAAGCAAACTTAGCTGTTGCTGCCCAGATTGTTGCTCAGATTAATGAATCTCAACTGGGCGGGCACTCCATAACGCATTGATTAGTGAATTGAGCCAGCCCAAAAAGGCGTAAAAGAGAGGCCAAGCTATGACTACGATAAAGACACGGCCACCGAGAGTATTCCCCTTACTGATAGGTTTTCTTGGGGCGTGGATGATTTTTGGGGGACTGCAACTCGTCTTCCTCGGAGGGTCTTTTTACTATCTATTAGCAGGACTGCTCCTGGNGGCGAGTGCCATGCGGTTGTGGAAGGCAGATCCTATGGGTTCGATGGTGTATGGCGGCTTGCTGGTAGCTACTGTNGCCTGGGCGTTCCTGGAATCAGGAACCAATCTTTGGGCTCTCGCACCTCGNATCCTCCCTCTTGCTATTATCGGTATCTGGTTTCTTACCCCCTTTTTAAGAAATGCCTTGTACGACGGTGAGCCCCCGCCATTATTTAAATCNACAGTNTCTCGTGGAGTGACTGCGTTCGCGGCTGTTCTTACCACAGGTATCATCATTGCAGGCAGCGGATGGGTTGTAACTCCACTACCAGAACGTAGTGGCATTAACACAGTTAATGCAGGAACCGACTGGCCATCCTATGGTAATACTCTCGGTGGCTCTCGCTACTCACCCATCGATCAGATTAACCGCGAGAACGTACAGAATCTCGAAGTAGCCTGGACTTACCGCACAGGTATTGGGGGGTCATTCAAGGCTACACCGCTACAGGTGGGTGAACTGCTCTATGTGTGTGCAGGCGGCAATGTCATCATCGCGCTGGATGCAGAGAGCGGTGAGCTGGTCTGGCAGTTCGATCCTCTGGTCGATCCTGGGCATCTTGATCTTGAGTTTGTTCGTTATTTCACAACTGCCTGTCGCGGCCTTGCCTATTATGAGGCTCCTCCGGACTACCAGGGTGAATGCCAGGTGCGCATCATCACTGCTACCACCGATGCCAGGATGATAGCGGTGGATGCTTTAACTGGTGAGCGTTGTATCCGGTTTGGCGATCTGGGGGAAATAAACCTAACAACCAATATGGGAAATGATCCGCTGATATTTAATTTTCAGACCTCTCCGCCGGGTATCGTGCGGGGTAATGCCGTGGTTGGTGGCTGGGTATTTGACAATCAGAGCGTCGGCGAACCATCCGGAGTAGTACGCGCATTCAATGCGATCAGTGGGGAGTTCGCCTGGGCTTGGGATATGGCACGGCCCGGTATTCATACCGAGCCTTTGCGCGGTGAAGTGTATACCCGTGGTACACCCAATGTGTGGAGTCTGTTCAGTGTCGATGAAGAACTCGGTCTGATTTATGCGCCTACAGGTAATGAAACACCGGACTATTTCGGTGGCTACCGTATGGAAGCTAGTGAACAATATGCCAGCTCAGTAGTAGCGATCGACGGTGAAACTGGTGCGCCAAGATGGTCCTATCAGACTGTGCACCATGACCTCTGGGATTGGGATGTACCAGCTCAGCCGGTGTTAATCGATCTACCGGGTACCGGTGGTGAGAAGGTGAAGGCAGTATTGATACCCACCAAGCGTTCCGAGGTATTTGTGTTGAATCGCGAAACAGGCGAACCGATCTTCGATATTCAGGAACTGCCCGTGTCACAAGAAGGTGGAGTGGCAGAAGACTATGTGGCTTCCACTCAACCTTTCACGATGGATATGCCAAACTTTAGGGAGGATCTTACCGAAGAGAAAATGTGGGGTATCACGCCCTTGGATCAGCTGTACTGCCGCATCGAATTTAGGAAGATGCGCTATGAAGGACACTTTACCGTGCCTGGGACCGACACGATATTGCAGTTTCCGGGCAATGCTGGCGGCCACAACTGGGGAAGCGTAAGCGTTGACCAGCTAAATAACATCATGGTGGTCAATCCGATGATTGTCGGTAATCAGCTTACCTTGATTCCGCGCGACGAGTTACCAGAAGGCGTACAGGGCAATCAGCTGGGAACTCCTTACTCGCACACTACGGTGCAGTTCATGTCTCCGTTAGGCGTTCCATGTAATCAGCCGCCCTACGGAGTGCTGGCTGCAATTGACCTGGAAACTCGACAGTTGCTCTGGGAAAAACCGATTGGCCTGGCGAAAGACACCGGCCCGACGATATTCGGTCTGGGTGTGAAGACGTTTCTTCCGATCAGTGTTGGTACACCGCAGATAGGTGGAACGGTTACTACTGCTGGTGGCCTGATATTCAGCGCCAGCGCCTATGACAATACCATTCGTGCCACGGATGTGTTGAACGGCGAGGAGCTGTGGAGTAATCCCATTCCGCATCAGGCCAGTTCAACGCCGATGAGTTATCTGTCTGCTTCCGGCAGGCAAACCATTGTCGCTACCATTCCGGTGTACAACACAACAACCGGTCCCGGGGCAGGTTTCGCGACACTACCCGCTGATCAGGAAGATCCGGGAGGGGGTTACATTATCGCCTACCGGTTGTCAGAGTAGCTCCGGGTAAGAAGGCGACGGTTGTGATCAACCGTACTCAGATAATTTAGGAAGCGCAAAAAGCTATGCCTCTCCAAATACCCCAAATGAGTCCTTTCGGTGAATTTCTCGGTATCGAGATAATAGATTTTGCTGAAGGGTGTGCGACTTGTGCTATCGAACTAAAAAATTATCACTTTAATAATGGAGGTCGTGTTCATGGTGGCGTGCTTAGCTCGCTAGCGGACACGGCTGCTGGAGCCGCAGTGCGATCAGTAAGGCCAGAGGGAAAGTTGTCGGCTACCATCGATCTCAATATATCCTTTATCAGACCACCCGCAGGGAATACGCTCATTGCTAAAGCGGAAGTCATCCATGTTGGCAAAAAGTTGTTTCGCTGCGAGATTTCAATTTACTGTGAAGAGAAACTGGTAGCTAAGACTAATGCGACCTTTATGATTGTGGACCCATTCAGGAAGTCCTAAATCTCTTTCAACTTGCCTCCCTTACTGTAATCATCAGCGGGATTACGCGGAGAAATTTCGGCCAAAATTTGTCAAACTGATTGATAAGCAGCGCGCTGAGTTTCCGGAAACCCATTCCTTTGTGCTAACCTCGGAGTGGTGATAGCTGGCTAAACAGTATTGGAAAGGGCCTGTTTCAGGCCAGCTTAATAAGATAACACGGGGGTTCCATGAGAAAAGATACGAAAGGGAAAAATCGAAGTCGTCGCGACTTTATGAGAAACACGGCGGCCGCGTCTGCCTTTATGATTGTTCCCCGCCATGTGCTCGGAGGCCCGGCTTACGTCGCGCCCAGTGACAAGGTCAACATCGCTGCTGTCGGAGCTGGCGGTAAGGGTCGGTCAGATATTCAATCTGTATCTCATGAGAACATCTATGCTGTCTGTGAAATAGACGATAATCGATTGGCGGAGACTCTGAACCAAGATTGGACCGCGTCGTTTCGTGAGAAAGCCAAGACCTATCGAGACTACCGCGTTATGCTGGATGAGAACCCCGAAATCGATGCGGTGTTGATTAGTACGCCGGATCACATGCATGCACCAATCGCTGCCCATGCCATGAACCTAGGGAAGCATCTCTATGTACAAAAGCCGCTGTGCCATACTGTAGCTGAAGCCCGCTTCCTGGCAAAACGCGCCCGTGAGACCAATGTCGTTACCCAGATGGGAAACCAAGGCCACGCAGAAGAGGGAGCTCGGCTAATTAACGAAATGGTTGCTGATGGCGCTCTTGGTACGGTTCAAGAAGTACACTGTTGGACTAATCGTCCTGTCTGGCCACAGGGAATTGGCCGGCCAGTAGGCTCTGATCCCATACCAACACATATCAACTGGGATCTATGGTTAGGCGCCGCCTCGTTTCGGCCATTCAAAGAAAGGGCCTATCATTGGTTTAACTGGCGCGGGTGGCTTGATTTCGGTACAGGTGTGGTAGGGGATATGGGTGCTCATATCATCGATCATCCTTACTGGGCACTGGATCTTGACTTGCCTAACAGAATTTCCGCGAGTTCCAGTCGGTTTGGATCGGACATGGAGACCTTTCCTATTGCCTCTAAGATTCACTTTGAATTTCCAACTAAAGGCAGCCGGCCACCGGTGAAAATGACATGGTATGATGGGGGATTGCTGCCAGAACGCCCAGAATTATTGGAGCAGGGCCGAATGCTTGGAGATAATGATGGCGGAGTGCTCATTGTCGGAGACAAGAATACCCTAATGCATGGTGTCTACGGCCGTGAGCCACGACTCATCCCTGAGGCAAAACACCTGGAATATCAGCAACCAGCCAAGAGAATGGCTAGGTCACCCGGTATTTACCAGGAGTGGATCGATGCTATTAAGGACCGTAGCAAGGTGACAACTTCAGACTTTGAATATGCAGGCCGCCTCACCGAGACCATGTTGCTGGGCAATATCGCTACTATGCGCGCCTCTGAAAACAAGGTGTTAGAGTATGATAAGGCCGGCATGCGATTCACCAATGACGAAGGCGCCAATGCCTATCTAGATAAGATCTATCGCCCGGGTTTCGGACTGGTGTAGTTATTCTTTTCAGGTTCCCCAGGCAAACTAGAGCTAATATGGGACGTTTTAGACTAGTGGGCGTTTTTTGAGTTTAGGCATTATAAGCCCTGTTGAATTTCCTTGGTTTGCAATTTTGGAAGGCTTTGCAGTTTTTCTACGTATATAAATCGTAAAGGCCGCATGTTGATGAAAGGAAAGTTACTTACAACGGTTTTCAATCTCGCAGTTTTCCTTGCCATGCCGGTTGCATTGGCGCAACTGCCAGAATTAGATTTGCCTTCCACGGTAAGTGGAGGCTCTACCACTGCCCGTTTTTTCGGTGGAGCCTCGGCCGACGACGGATTAACTTATAGCTCTTCCTTTGAATACGATCAAGCCATAGATATCAACATGGAAATCCAGGTCGAGACGAGCCACGTGAATACAGTTGGAAATATCTATGCCCTGGTTGTCTGGGGCGATCAGTATTTCATGCGAATCGAATCTGGGGCTTACGAAGTTTGGGACTTATCTCTAGAAAATTTGCAAGCTGCTTTTCCTGCCAAAACGCTGCAATCGAGTGAGCTGATCAATATTGTCAATGATGTAGCGTTCGGCCCAGCAGGCGTGTCAGATACAACCCTGGCACTTTATCTTGCGTACGACTCTATCGCGGCTGCGGGTGAGATTTTTTATAGTGGTTCAGCTTTGCTGGTAACGATAGGAGCTGAACAGCAAAGCAGTTCGAGCTTTCAACTTTATAAGACTAGTATTTCGTCACCGATTATTCAAAACAACTGCATAATGTGCCACAAAACAGGTGGTGCGGCGGCAAGCAGTGCCTTGCATTATGTCGATTCCAGTTCTACAAATTTCCAAACTACTAACTACAATACCTTGGTCAATTACATTAACAATCTACTAGGTGGAGCTGTCGAAAGACCGGCCGCTGCTATGGGGACAGCCACTGATGGTTCGAGTTTGTTGGTTTCCAAGCCCCAAGGAATAAACCACGGTGGTGGAATTCGGTTAATGACAGGGAGCCAGGATCTTCAGAAACTAAAGAATTTTGTGAACACTGTTCTATCTGAGTAGAGCGGGCCGACAAATCTTTTATGGCACTCTGCTTCAATAAATGTTTCGCCCTAGCTAATAAAATGCTGTTTTTTGTGGGAGTGGTTATAGCGCCCCTCGCTTTCGGTACTACTAAGGCATCGCTACCTGAACTCGATTCTCCCAGTAGTCTCACCGGAAAGGAGACTACGGCAAAATTCTTCGCTGGAGCAACCGCCAATAATGGTGCTAGTTATGCAAACAGTTTTCAAACGCTGTAACCTGGTCGTTAGTTATTGCAGACTTCGATATCTTGAATAATGTTATCGGTGACAACAAACGGTTGATGACAGAGAAGGGAGACCATCACTAACGTGCGGCACGTCCCAGGTATCTCTGAAAAGTTTGCTCTACGAAATCGTCCACGCCCGGGAGAAATAAAACCGCCAGGATAGTAACTACCAACACGACAGCAATAACCCAATAGAAGTATTTCATGTTTTCCTCCTTGAGCTACAGACCTGGAGCGGCTTCGAATAACCAGACGCCACCGGTTTCTACAGCCGTACGGGTTGTCTGAGACGGGTACTTATTTGTTATAGCGGCTGTTATTCCATCTAGCTCGTCACCTGACTGGATGCGGACTAGTTCGCGTTCGTAGCGTGTGTCATTGATACGTAATATCGCCTTTCCATTTCGCTCTGCTTGCACAGGCCAGCGTTTCCATAATCGACCAACGGTGGTTCCCATGTAACCTGACCAGACATAGAGCTTGCCTTCGTGTTCCACAGACCAGATTACTCGTGATCTCGGAGGGTCGAGCAGCTGCATCTCGATGGTAGGGATAGTATTCACAAAACTCCAGTCCGGTTCCGGTCCAGAATAGATTTCACCGGATACTAATGGGCCGCCGGAGAAAACTCGATTCGGCCCATCGGCAAAGCGTTGCTTTATGGCAGCGGTTGCTACTGCTGTGAACGGAATCAATAACAGACAAGCTATTATAATTATCATTCTCATCGTTATTTTCATAACAACCTCTCTTGGTTTTGGATATGTCGAATGTTAGTTAATTTTGAGTTTGTATAAATTACAGTTACCCGTAGATAATGAATTCAAGCAGGTTATTGTCCGGGTCACGCGTATAGATACTTGTGCCTTGGGTGCTGCCCCCATTCATGCCGCCAGTACGAGGCACAGGTCCTTCCTCGATTTCAGCGCTGGCTTCGCGCAGCGTAGAAAGAAGAGACTCCTGCGCGCCTTGCCACACAAAACACACATCACCGGAACCCGGCACTGCAGTGGGTCCACGTAACGTGAATTGACCAGGCTGCCATAGCTCTGGAGCGTGGAAGTTAATCTTATTATCGCCGAAGATCACAGCGTAAATCATGCCATTGTTCTGTTCCACCACGCGGCAGCCCAACGCCATGTAGAATGCCACCATTTCTTCTACACGCTCCATCGGGACAGCTATGTGGTCAAACGATTTAATCATGGTTCAAGTGGTCGGTTAAGACGAAATCATGAACAAAGCATAAAGACTACCTACTGGAAAGTCTATGTCGATAAGTGGGATTGAGAACGCAAAAAAAAGAGGGGACACCAAGGTGTCCCCTCTTTTTGAATCTGCTCTAGGCGCTGTAGCGACTAGATCAATTCATACAACCTAAAAATTAGCACTTATACGGCCATAGTAGTAAGCACCCTGCCAGTCCATATAGGCACTGGAACCGTACACTCTACCGCAGCAGTAGTCAGCAATTTGATCCTTCTCAGGATATTCGTCGCCGACGTTACGTCCACCGACAGTGATAGTCCACATATCATTAAATCGATAGGAGGCTTCCACGTCTACGAACCACGCTCCATCATATTTCTGAATATTAGGCCATGGGTTTCTGTTTGAATTCTCAAACTCGCCATAATAACTAGCTCGCGCTAGGAGACGAAGGTCATCGATGGTATGTACAAGGCTATATACACCGCGCCAATTTGACAAAAAATTCTCAAAATCAAACTGACTCTCGACATTAAGAAACTGACCCACCTGTTCGGCACTAGAATCGAACTCAGTGTCATTGTAGTTAATCGCGGCCGTTATCTGTGTTACGTCGGTAAGTGGGTAGGTTGCCACTATGTCCATACCTTTGGTCGAAGTATCGAAACCATTGGTAAAGTACAGCACACCACCGATGGTGTTGGCGCCCGGCACTCCGGCTGCTTCCAGTTTCAGAAAGTTCTGATAGGCGTCACCGGAAGTTGGGTCGGTAGATACATCCCTGGTTGAGACCGCTTGGGTCCGATCTTCAATATCGATTTGATAAAAGTCTAGGGTCACATCCAAGTCGCCAACACTGCCTATAATCCCAGCTGTCACGTTAGTGGATTTTTCTGGCACTAGCGGAACCGCACCCAGAGCCGCTGCAACAGGGCCAGCGGGCGGGAACAGACCTGTNGCGACAGGAAATCCATTCGGAAGTCGAGTGGATACGTTAGTCGTACCCTGCTGTCCTGGTGTCGGTGCTCGGAATCCAGTACCGAAAGATCCNCGTAGGGCCCAGTTATCGCTCAACTCCAGACGACCGGCAATCTTGGCCGTGACTTCTTCATCGAAATCTTCATAGTCCTCATAGCGAATCGCACCTTGTAGGAACAGGGTGTCGGTTACGTCCGCACTCAGGTCTGCATAGAGAGCCACGGAACTACGCTCATAGACATCGGAGAACTGAGGCGAGTAGCCTGGAAATCCGTTTGAGCCTACACCAACTACCTGATAAACCGGGTCGTCAGAGTCAGCACAGTTCAGGGTCGAGCCGCTGCCGATAACTGCTGTTCCCGCAGCGGTAGGTACGCTGCCGTTACAGAATGCAAATGGATCTTTTACGGCGTGGGGCCCGGCTAAGTAAGAGTCGAGCTCGCCTTCGACTACCTCATATCTCTCGTCCAGGTAGCTGGCACCAAATGCGAGCAAGAGTGGGCTGGAAAAGTCGGAATCCAATTCAATGTTAAAATCGGCCTGAAACTGAGTTTCCTCATTAATCAGGTCTCCAGGGTGGAAAGATTTTGGTGAGGCGCGGCCCATGGAAGGGTTGATGGTGTTTCCCAGGGTATACTGGATTTCATTATTACCGCGGCGTCCGCTGAGATCGTAATTNAGACCGTTCTCCANCGNNCCACGCATTCCACCTACTATTGACCAGTCCTCTATGTCACCCTCAAATCTTGGGGTGAAACCACCGGGGTACTTGGAGAGGGGATCATATATACCGCCGTCCGCTTCCCGAAGCTGTTCAATTGTGCCGTTTCTCGGATAACGATAGAAAAAACTGCCGTCCGATTCGCTTTTGCGGTAATTTCCGAACGCGTAGACTTCGGTGTCGTCATCAAGTTGAAGACCAGAATTGACGAACAAACTAACCGCCGATGCATCCGGTTCACCCCAAGGCTGGACCACGTTGCCATAACCTACGTTCGCAGCAGGTACGCCGGCCTGGTAGGTAGGATCTTCAGTAAATTCCGTATACCAAGCGCTACTGTTGTATCCAGCGTCTGCGGGATCTACGCAGAACCAACTACCACAATATTGTACTCCTCGGCTTGTAGCATCTGCTTCATAAAACTCGCCTGAGATACTTATGAAGCCATCATCGCCCAACGGCAATCCAATATTACCCTGGATCGTGGTTTTCTTACCGTCGCCTTCTGAGTATTCACCGGTATCTATGGAGAGGCTTCCTCCATCACGGTTATCCTTAAGGATTAAGTTAATCACACCCGCGATGGCATCAGAACCATACTGCGCTGACGCACCGTCTCGCAGAACTTCGACACCCCCTAATGCGGCGGATGGAATAGTTGCTAGATCAGCATTTTGGGTACCACTGCCTCCGATAGAAACGAGTGATGAGCGGTGGCGGCGCTTTGAATTTACCAATGTCAGAGTTTTGTCTGTTGGCAATCCACGCAGACTGGCCGGTCGAATGAATGTAGCTCCATCTGAGATCGGTTGCCGTGCCAGGTTGAACGAAGGTACCAGCGTTCTTAAAATATCGTTGGTATCAGTGTAAGACACGTCCTGAAGATCCTGAGCTGAGAATACGTCAATTGGCACTGGCGAATCAGATACTGTTCTTGGTCTTCCACGAGAACCTGTAATGACGACTTCCTCTATTTCCGCTTCCTGCCCGAGTACGGCAGGCGCGAACCCAGCCGGAGCGAGCAGACCCAGTGTAATGGCAGCCGGAAGGATCCGTTTTGCCAAGTATGGTCTTTTGTTCATTCTACTTCCCCTTTCAAGTATTAGGTTTTTTTATAACGAATAAGCCGCACTAAACTTGCATTTATAGTAATCAAGTTAGAGCTGGCGTTCGTTCGTAAGCGAAGGATATGTACTGGCTACCTAAAAGTCCACCCAAAAACAGGATATTTAGGTCAAATTTCTGGCCTTTGGGGGCTGAAATAGCATTTGAGCCGAAATGTGTTAAAAAAAACGTGTTTCNTCGAATTTTATTTTGCAGAGAATTGATAAAAAACTATTCAAGTAGANGTTGATGTAGATGATATTTCTTGTTTATATTTCCGTAAAACTCCCGCATCTTGAAGGAATTCGGNGTAAGCTAGGCAGTAGTCCACCGGAAGCAGNCGAATGATGGCCCAGAAACTCAACCCAGGCGAAATTTTCCCAGAAATAACACTACATGTAGTGGGTGGCGACGAGATCCAGTTACCTGGAGATCTTGGCTCGCCGATGACCATCGTATTGTTCTTTCGAGGCCACTGGTGACCCTACTGTTGCCGGCTGCTGGCCGGATTCGAGGAACGCCGTGCTGCGTTTCGGGAAGAGGGTGTATCAATTATCGCGGCATCTGTAGATAGCGAAGAAGATCTGAAGGCTATCGCTGAAAATACCGGGTTTCCCGTGGGTTGGGGAGTTAGCCGGGAAGAAGGCGATGCTATCGGAGCCTGGTGGGAACCGCGACGGGACCACATTCAACCCAGTGAATTTTTAATCTCGCGCAGCGGGAAGTTGATGATGTCAGCGTACAGCAATTCCCCGATAGGCCGGATGGACCCGGGGGAAACCTTAACACTGATCAAATACCTGAATCAGCAACGGGCCAACGCTAAACAAGATAACGCCTGAGTAACACAGGTTCGGAGGGCCCTTCGATGACGAGCAGAAATTTCCTGATTGCTGTTTTTATGTTACTTCTATCTCCCTTGGCCGTGAGTCAACCGTCAGCCTATGAGCCACCCAGGACTCCGGACGGACATCCTGACCTGCAGGGCACATTTACCTTCCGGACCCTGACCCCGATGCAACGACCAACTGAACTGGGAGAGCGCGCTGTGTTAACGGAAGAAGAAGCTGCTGAATGGGCCGTTTTTGAAAACCGGCGGCAGAATCGTGACCTCATTATCGACTCTGTAGGGGGTGCTCAGTATCCGCCTGGTGTAATTTCCTACAACGAATTCTGGTACGAACGTGGAGATGATACGGTCGTGGATCGCCGTACTTCCTTAATTGTGGATCCTCCCAACGGGCGTATCCCCGCTCTGACTGAAGAAGCTCTTCAACGACGCAGCGATGTTTCCACCATGCGCGAACTTAGTCTGGGGCCGGAGGCAAGGCCTTATGCTGAACGGTGCATCGTTACACGGACCTCAGGTCCTCCTATGCAACCTGGATCCTATAATCTCAATGTGCAGTTTGTGCAGACCAGTGCTTATTTTATGATCATGAATGAAATGATTCACAACGTGCGAGTTGTGAGAATGAATAAGGGACACAGAGATGGGCCGTCGATGAATTGGGAGGGCGATTCAGTGGGACATTGGGAAGGCAATACCCTAGTCGTCGATACGGTTAACTTTTGGAAAGGTACCGCCTTTGCCGATTCAACCTCGAAGATGCATCTTGTGGAAAAATTCACTCGGACAGGACCAGATAGCATTCAATATCAATTTACTATCGAGGACCCAACCACCTGGATCGCTCCGTGGACGGCGGTAATACCCATGCGAAGTATGGATCAACCAATATACGAGTACGCATGCCACGAAGGCAATTATGGTTTTCACGGTGTCATGGCGGGCATCAGGCGCTTGCAGCTTGAAGCTGATCAGGGTGTTGTTAGATGACAACGCTTGTTACGTACTGAAGTGGCCATGGCAATGGGAGTATTCATAACGTATGCCGTACTCTAGGCCCTAACCACATGTTATTATTTAGACGCCTCTAAAAAGACGAACTTTAACATCGCACCGTGTACACCACTAAAAGAACAAAATTTCGAGTCACAAACCTGACTCTCTTGCTCGTTGCTTTAGCCTCATTCGGGTTTGCCAACTCGTTTATTTTTGCCCAGACGGAAGCTGCGCATGAACTGACAACGCTACTCGAAGAAAACTGCTTAATCTGCCATGGGGCGGCTATTCAAACAGCAGGAATCAACCTCAGCGCCTTATTGGAAGAGAGGCCGCTAGTTAAAAATTTGGATACCTGGCGCCGCGTAATCGGAGCACTGGAAGTCGGCAACATGCCGCCTCCCGGCGCTCCACAGCCCAGCGACGAAGTACGAGCCGAAATGCTGTTCTTGTTGCGACAGGATATTGATGGTTTTGACTATTCCTCAATCGATAA
>JGI24816J26688_1000292_pt1 | contig 12325 bp, 10 predicted proteins | sample METZYME_3_250m_FD_26688 | JGI IMG/M metagenome (IMG submission 26688)
GCAGGCAAAAAACCTACGCATGGTATGGAAATGCGCAAGAGTATTGAAATTAACTTGCGCATCCCGGCACTTATACCAGACACATATCTTCCAGATGTTCATATGCGGCTAATCATGTATAAGCGGATTTCGTCCTCGAGAGACAACTTTGAGCTTGAAGACCTACAAATTGAAATGATCGACCGATTTGGCTTGTTTCCAGAGCCCTTGAGTCTGTTATTTCGTCTCACCCGATTAAAACTGAAAGCGCAAATTTTCGATATCAAAAAAATTGATGCCAATAGTAATAATGGGAAAATCGAGTTTCTGTCAAAAACTCAGCTTGATCCCTTATCACTGGTTCAATTAATACAAGAAACCCCCCAAAGTTATAAACTTATCGGCGCCAACCAACTACAATTCCACCATGGTTGTGAGCAGGCAACCGCTAAACTTGACTTTATCGACGAGTTACTTGATAAGTTCAGGCTAGTTAAGCAAAAAGCGGCTTAAACTAAATTTTTGAGTTTTTTTACGGTTCATCAGCAACCACATTTTTTGACAAGGGCACCGATTTTGATAATGAATAAATTATCGATATTTCGCGCCAAGAGTGTGCTTCTCAAGTTCCTTGGAACCCTGATAGCAATCAGTCCGATTGGGACGATGGCCCAAGAAAGATGGTTTCAGATCGAGGTATCCATTTTTAGCAATGAAACTGATGAAGACAAGTCAGAAGAATTCTGGCAACCCGATCAACTTGAGCTAGCCTTCCCTGAAAAAATGCGCAGACTTGACAGGCTTACTGATATTTTGATGATTGATGATTTACACACAATTAACAACATAGAGGCCCTCAAAGCGGACCCGATGATCGTACCGGAAAAACCCCAACTGATGGAACGCGAGGAATCCATATTAGCCATGAGGCCTCAAACGCGAAAAACTAACAGTGGGTTTCGGTTTTTCGATTTCAGCCGTGATGATTTCTTACAGCTCCCTCCCCGTTTAAGTGAATTCCAGCAGACCAACCAAACGTTAGAACGTTCCCCCGACCATCGTTTGTTATTTCATGGACTTTGGCGGCAGGTAGTTACAAACTCTTCGCAAGCTGAACCGGTTTATGTACAGGGGGGGCTTGCGTATGGCGTACAACATGAACTCCAAGGCAGCCTGACGATTCACTTTAATGAAAACCAAGATCGCGTAATTGCAGACACCAACCTATGGCTTGCTGAATTTAGTATTGTAGAAAATTCTGAAGAAAACTGGGAATTACCCATTCCGCCAGAAGAAATCGCTNACTCTTTAAATTACGGCACGACTAATCCTGATCTGAATTACCATCCAATAAGGATCTACCACATGCAGCAAGACCGGGATATGCGTAGCAACGAATTTCACTACCTCGATCATCCGGCATTAGGTGTGGTGATCCTAGTAAAACCCTACGAAAAACCGCCATTAACACCCAATAATTCTGATTTCTAACTGTTCTACTGGTCANCGTATTTTTCGACCAAAATTTGAAGCATCCCTACTAGAAACTCTGCACTTTGNTCCACAACTTTAGATATATCCTCCATGAGAATTTCTCCTTCGAATTGGCCTGCCGCCCAATTAACCGATAGCGCTAACAATGCATAGTCAATTCCTAATTCTCTCGCCAATACTGCTTCTGGCATAGCTGTCATACCGAGCAAATCACACCCTTCTATTTTATATCTATTCACTTCAGCCGTAGTTTCGAGACGAGGCCCCTGTGTACATCCATAAACCCCCCCATCCATTACTAGCCGGTTGCTGCTCGACTTCATNTTCATTATGTTTGCACTATCGAGCAATGCGGATCGCAGCCTCTCAGTAAATGGGTAGGTGAAATCAATATGCATAACTCTCTGGAGGTTTTCTTCAAAGTAAGTAGCATCGCGCCCATGGGTGTAATCAATGATTTGAACTGGAACAGCAAGGCATCCAGGTCCAAGATTTTCGTGAATTCCGCCAACAGCATTTACAGCGATAATCTTGTCTACACCGAGTTTATGTAACGCCCAAATATTTGCTTGATAGTTGATTTTATGCGGTGGAGTTTCATGTGTTTTCCCGTGCCTAAGTAAAAATGCAAGCTTACATCCGTTGTGCTGCAAGAGATCAATTTCGATTTTTTCCTTGCAGAACGGGGTGGCAACGCGTTCCTGCCCGGCAGGCTCGAAACCATTCATTTGCGATAATCCGGTCCCGCCTATCACTCCTAACATCGACTTTCCTGGTTTTTCCCAAACTTAGATCTAATTGAAAGCTTGAGAACCTTAAACCACCTCTTAGTCCATAGCAACTTTCTAGCCAGCACAGATTGATGACTTAAAAATACCAGAAATAACGAGTAGCTATTTTTGATTTTTACGGATAGCTTCAGCCTTTTCAATGATTGGTTGGAACCGAAGGTCGAAGATGCACTACACCTCACAAAACGCTCAATTTTCTTCTTGTGGTCGCTATCGTTACAACCTCGAAAGGTCATGGAAAGAAGGTAAAGGCCGTGTCTTATTCATAGCGCTAAATCCTTCAACTGCTGATGATCAGACTGACGACCCTACAACTCGTCGCTGTGTAAGCTTCGCCCACACTTGGGGGTACAAAAAAATGGAGATAGTTAACCTCTTTGCGTACCGAGCGACCTATTTCAATGACCTAAAGAATGTAGCCCACCCGATTGGGTACTACAATGATGGCTGGATTGCTGCAGGGTACGATAGCGCGGACCTAGTAATAGCTTGCTGGGGAAGTCATGGAAATTACCTACAGCGTGGTGATGCAATTAGAAAGCGATTTAAAACATTGCACTGCATTAATTTTAATAAAACAAAGCAGCCTTCTCACCCCCTGTATCAAAAGGGAGACCTTAAACCATTGCCAATGTTCGAAATTACAAAAGGCCAAATTTGAGAAGAATATGAGTTTAGGTAAAACTTTTTATCAATTCCTTTGGCGCTTGCCTTGGCTCAACATAAGCCATAAAAAATCGATTTATAAAACTCTGTGCTCTTACGGGATCGTTCATGACTATCCTTTTGAAAAGGAGTTCTTTGGCTTGAAATACCAGGGAAATTTAAATAACAGCATCGAGTTCAGTATATTTTATCTTGGCGCTTTCGAGAAGCCTCTACTTTTCTTTTTACGAGATACCATGGAACAGATTCGGCGAGCGCAATCAGGCACTACCGAATACTCCGGTTGTTTCTGTGATATTGGCGCAAACCTTGGGCAGCATTCACTCTTCATGTCTCGATTTGCGAACCAGGTTTACGCTTTCGAACCTTTCTCCGAGGTAAGCCAACGTCTCCTGCATCATATTAATCTGAACAGGATACACAATATACGACTACATCCTGTTGGATTAAGTGATCGCAGCGAAAACCTTACCTTCTACGCCCCTATCGGTAGAAACAAAGGAATTGGTTCATTCGATTCGTCTAGCTTGAAAAAAGGTAATTTAGCTTCCGGAAAACTACAGCTAGTCAAGGGAGACGACTATTTCCAAGAAATGAAAATAGCAAATCTCGATATTGTAAAAATTGACGTAGAAGGATTTGAGAAAAAAGTGCTTTTTGGAATGCTAGATGTACTGAAAACTGAACGACCAGTTATAGTTTTTGAAGTCAGCTATGGGAACGAACTATCCTTCGTATCTGCGCGACAATTGAGGGACACCTTGCCAGAGAATTACCAATATTTTACTTTTAATACGCGCAAATCAGATGGCAGAAAGGCTAGAAAACGAGGTGCGAAAGCAAAGAAAACGGGAACGTACCAACTAATCCCGCTAATTGATTGGCGAGCATCGGGACAGGACAATATCATAGCCTGTCCCGAAGAGAAGCGCAGAATCCTGCCAATGCAGGGCACTGGCAGGATTGCCGTGCCGTAAAGTAAAAGGCCCAGCGACAAGAATCCAATCCTGACCTGGGCCGAAATACAACACCTTACGATAATTATATCGGGGAGCTTCTAGTTTTCTTTAGTAAATTTATGTTTTTTCAAGGAATGTAGGATTAAGTGATTTCCAGATGTGGCGCGCCCGACAGGACTTGAACCTGTAACATCCGGCTTAGAAGGCCGGTGCTCTATCCGGTTGAGCTACGGGCGCAGTTTTAAAAGCTGCATATTCTATACAAACAGTATCCTTCTGCCATTTACTTTAAAGAGGTCGATGGACTCGTGTGTTAACGGCAGAATCATCCTCGTGATTAATAAGCGCGCGCGAAGTACCAGTACAATTCAACCCCGTATACATCCCTGCTATCAATAACGATAGCTTTTGGTACGCATTTGCAAGAAGTACAAGCCACTGACCCCTACCACTGGTAAGTAAAACAGGTGCGCTGGTATTCAATTCATCAACCCTAGTTCGAGCTTCGTTTACATTTCTTATTTTAATCATAATCATACCTAAAGGGATTATCGAACAAGGTCCAGCTTAAGCATAGCGCAGACTCGCTCCATTTCTGAAAGGTTTAGATATAGCGCCTACGGAAAAATGGGGTGACTGATGGGATTCGAACCCACGACAACCGGAGTCACAGTCCAGGGCTCTACCAACTGAGCTACAGTCACCATTGAACAACTAAAGATCTGAAACTTGGTCGGGGTAGAGGGATTTGAACCCCCGACATCTTGCTCCCAAAGCAAGCGCGCTACCAGACTGCGCTATACCCCGATAAAGCTGAAAAAGCATCAATTTAGGGAGGTCGGCATCATACCGGCGCGAGTCCAGGCAGTCAATGTACCAAACGTTCCAACCGAAATGGTGATATTTTAAAAAAATTCAGCGTTCAATACGCCAACTGCTGCCTTCAACATTATCCTCAACAACCACCTTCATAGTCGCCAACTTATCCCTTATTTCGTCCGCTCTTTGCCAATCTTTATCGGCTCGAGCCTGATCTCTTGCAGTGAGCAAGCGTTCAATTTCTTTTGATTCAACTTCTATGCTAACACCACTTCGCAGAAATTCGGACGGTTCATTCTGCAAAAGACCCAGGCTTCCTCCCAGTCGCACGAGCAATGCGCCAAGTTGGTTCGCATAAGCTTGATCTTTAAATTTGTGTTTATTAATTTCTTTGACCATTTCAAACATAACGCTGAAAGCTTCTGGCGTATTGAAATCATCATCCATAGCCTGAAAGAAAGCCCTCTCAAATCTGCTGTTAGTAAGGGATTTGGCTCCCGCAATATCTAGGTCTTGCAAGCTTATATAGAGTCTTTCAAGGGCACTAGCTGAATGCTTTAGGTTCTGTTCGGAATGATTAATTGGGCTACGGTAATGACTGGCCACAAGAAGATGTCGTATTACTTCAGAGTCATAATGTTTCAGGACTTCACGTACTGTAAAAAAATTACCCAAAGATTTCGACATTTTTTCATTATCAACGCGCAACGGACCATTGTGCATCCAAATGTTAGCAAAACGTGTTCCAGTTGCCGCTTCCGATTGCGCTATTTCATTCTCGTGATGTGGAAACATCAGATCAGTTCCTCCACCGTGTATATCAAAGTTGTTCCCTAGCGCCGATATGGACATGGCTGAACATTCAATATGCCAACCTGGTCTCCCGTAGCCCCACGGCGAATCCCATCCAATATCACCGTCCTTCGATGGCTTCCAGAGCACAAAGTCGCGAGGATCCTTTTTTAATTCCCCAACTTCAATACGTGCCCCTTCCAGCAACTCGTCCATCTTTTTCTTTGACAATTTACCATAGCTGGGAAAACGCATGACAGAAAAGTACACATCNCCATTCTCAGCGTGGTAAGCAAAATCTCGTTCTATAAGGATCTCAATCATGGAGATAATTTGGTCAATATGCCCAGTCGCTCTCGGTTCTTGGTCTGGTGGAAATATAGCCAGCGCGTGCTCGTCTTCATGCATTGCCTTGATAAATCGTTCGGTTAGCTCGGAGAACAACTCATTGTTTTCAGCGGCACGGGCCAAAATTTTATCGTCTATATCGGTAATATTTCGCACATATGTTACATCGAAGCCGCGTGCTCGGAGATAACGCACCACCACGTCAAAAACCACCAACATCCGAGCATGCCCCAAATGGCAATAATCATAGGTTGTTAGGCCACAGACGTAGATTCGAACCTTACCTTCAACAATAGGTTTGAATTCTTCTTTCCGTTGAGAGTAAGTATTGTAGATCAACATAAAATACTGGCCGTTTGGGAATTACTGGTCAGACCAGGAATCACGCAGCGTAATGGTGCGATTGAAGACCGGCAGTTCTGCTGACGAATCAATTAAATCGATACAGAAATAGCCTACTCGTTCGAATTGAAAATTACTGCCTGCCCCTTTTGTCATTACCGCAGGTTCCGCGATGCAACCATCAAGCTCCACTAGTGAATCTGGATTTAAGTGCTTTTGATAGTTTTGTGTTTCTTTGCTTTCCGGATTTTCGATGTTAAATAATCTGTCATAGAGTCTGACTCTTGCTGGAACACCGTATTCTGCAGACACCCAATGAATAACCCCCCTAACTTTCCGGCCCTCCGGTTTCTTTCCCAGAGTCGCTTTATCGATACTGCAATTAAGATGTTGTAATTTCCCACTATCGTCTTTAACCACCTCATCACATCGGACAACATAGGAACCTCGAAGTCTAACCTCCCCTCCAGGGGTTAAGCGTTTGAATCCAGCTTTTGGTCGCTCTTCAAAATCCGATCGCTCAATAAATATTTCCTTAGTGAAGGGTACTGAGCGCCTTCCCATACCTTCGTTTTTTGGATGGTTAGCAATATTCAAATATTCCACCTCGCCTTCTTTGAGATTAGTTAGTACTACTTTCAGCGGTTCCAGAGTGCACATTGCTCTTGGTGCATTTTTGTCAAGGTCCTCCCTGATTGCGTGTTCCAACATGCCCATGTCAACTACACTTTCGCTCCGAGAAACGCCTATCATTTCACAGAAATTACGAATGGACGCTGGAGTGAACCCTCTGCGTCGCATACCAGCCAGCGTAGGCATCTTGGATCGTCCCAGTCCGCAACAATCCCCCCCTCTATCATGTCTTTAAGATTTCGTTTGCCCATCATAGTGTAGTTCAACTTAAGCTTCGCAAATTCAGTTTGTTCTGGGAGCACGTACTTGTACTCCGTGTCCGCTAAATCACTGGCCAACCGAACTCTATCTATATCCAGGGTATTAAGAATCCAGTTATATAGGGGGCGATGATCTTCAAACTCAAGCGTACATAAAGAGTGAGTAATGCCTTCTATCGCATCTGAAATACAATGCGTATAGTCATATGTGGGATAAATACACCACTCATTGCCTGTTTGGTGATGGGCAACGTGCCTTATTCGATACAGTATAGGATCGCGCATATTGATGTTCGGCGAAGTCATGTCGATTTTCGCCCGCAACGTATACTTTCCATCAGGAAAATGACCCTCGCGCATACGCGCAAACAAGTCCAGGCTTTCCTTAGTAGTCCTTTCTCGGTCAGGACTATTCTTCCCAGATGCCGTCAAAGTTCCGCGATACTGTCGAGCTTCTTCAGGGCTCAAGCTACATACAAAAGCTTTAGACTTCTGAATAAGCTCTACCGCGAAGTCGTATAACTGATCAAAATAAGAAGAGGAATAACGCTCATCGCCGTGCCACTTAAACCCCAGCCAAGCAATATTATTCTTTATGGCGTTCACATACTCTTGGCTTTCCTTAATTGGGTTCGTGTCGTCGAAACGCAGGTTACAAACCCCACCGTTTTCTTCAGCGACGCTAAAATTCAGGCAAATTGATTTGGCATGCCCGATGTGGAGATAACCATTGGGTTCGGGCGGGAACCTCGTGCACACGCGCCCTTCATGCTTATTAATAGCAAGATCTTGGGTAACCATGTTGCGGATAAAATTAGAGGGTATTGAACCCTTAGTCGAATCCTTGCTGTCCGTATCCAAATCTGTCATTGGCTAACTACTATATGCACGAAACCTTGGAAGGCGTTGAACGGGGCTTTCTAGAGAATACCAAAACACTTATTATAACTGTTCACGAACGATGCATTAACTAAAATTTTATGTGGGGTCAGTAAAAAACAGATATGATGATTATACTTATGACCAACTACGGCCCGATCAATTTAGAATTGGATTTCGACAAGGCTCCTAAATCCGCCACTAACTTTCTACACTATACAAAACAAAACTTTTACGATGGTACGATATTTCATCGGGTTATTAATGATTTTATGATTCAAGGTGGTGGCTTTGAATCAGATATGCAAAAAAAGCCAAATGGCGACCCTATCAAGAATGAAGCAGATAATGGCTTATTAAACCTCACGGGCACGGTAGCTATGGCCCGAACCTCTGACCCTCACTCAGCGACTTCTCAGTTTTTTATCAATGTCAGCGATAATCACTTTCTCGATCACCGCAACAAAACAGATGCTGGATGGGGTTACGCGGTATTCGGCCGGGTGATTCAAGGAATGGATGTGGTAAACAAAATAAAAGGATGTGAAACCACATCACGCAACGGNCACCAAGACGTGCCGGTTGTCGAGATTATCATTGAGTCTNNTGAAATCAACCAAGAAGGCTAATCTTGTCAAAGCGTATCCTTTTTATTTCGGATCTGCACCTAGAGGAATCTCGACCTGATATTACTCGGACATTGCTGCAATTTCTGAATATTAATTCAGGAAAATGTGCCGCGCTCTATATCCTGGGAGATCTTTTTGAAGTCTGGATCGGCGACGACGAGCAGANCCCTCTAATTGATGAAATAACCTCAGCCCTCCGTGGATTTCATGTGGCAGGGTCTTCGATTTACCTAATGCATGGCAACCGCGATTTTTTAATTGGGGATAATTTTGCGAAACGTTGTGGTGCTGAATTNATTGAAGANCCCTGCATACTCAAGACCGAAGCCGGACATATCNTCCTGCTTCATGGCGATACGCTATGCACCGACGATTTGGAATACATGCAGTTTCGTNCCCAAGTGAGACAGCAAATCTGGCAGCAAGAATTTTTGGCAAAACCCCTCGATGATCGCAGNGCTTTCGCTCAAGAGGCTCGCCAAGCGAGCCAAAAAACGGCTGGAATCAAANATAACTCGATTATGGATGTTAATGGTCAAGCGGTTCTGGATTTATTCAATCAGTTTCAGGAAAACATGATGCTGCACGGACACACTCATCGACCCGCTGTCCACGAATTAGCGTTTAGTAATCCTATCAATGGTCAAATTAAAGGCCAACGTATCGTATTGGGAGACTGGAACAATAAAGCTTGGTATGCCGAAACTCAGAATAAAGAAATCAGCCTACTTAGCTTTGATTTAGTGAGCTGAGTTTTCCAAACTACGTTCGGTCATTTTCCCTAGGCAAATCGAAGTAGCGGTTAAAATGCGCCTCACAGAGCACCAGCAATTCTCGTTCTATAGTTTCACTAAGCGCAGTTAAGCTTACGTCTGAGAATTCCGGCAAGGCGCAAACTCCATATTCACGCAAGTTGTCAATCTGCTGATGGTTCTTTTTAAGCAAATTATGCAACCAGCAGTAAGGGGACAATGATGGGTCATAAGGAATTTTGGCTTTTTCTAACCCCATCTTCAGATTAGGCACTGAAAAAATTTGCAGTTTATTCTCAAGGATTTGGCAAATTAGCTTCTCGATTCGACTGAGCACAGCAGATTTCGCGACACCATCGTAGCTATTCCAATTGATGACCTCAAATGAATATCGCTTGCAGCCACGACAAACAGCATCGCCGAGTGAAGTGGTTGAACAAATTCCTATACAGGGGGTTTGAACGGCTTTCATGTAATTTATCTTACAATTCGATAGAGAATTAATCGGAAAATAAATTGTAGACTTTAGCAAGGCTGTACAAATTGTAAACCACTCTTAAGCCTCTAAGGATTGCTCGCCAAAGGATCTACCACCGGTATTTTTTATTCGTTTATTGAACACTGGCCATGACTTTCTCTAGACGCTCCAAGTGGATTTTTGTACGAATTTACAATAGAATACAAGCACGTCTTAAACGTTTGCTTTGCTTTATCCCACGTACTACATAACCGTCTGATGCAGCACTTATACGAAAACGCTCCAAGCGGTCTGCTACCAAATTCCAACTGTAAGTGATTCCGGTGTAAACAGGCGCGAAGCTCGACGCCAGCAAATGTAGAATGAGACGCCTTTAGGTTCATTTGACGACGCATCACGCCGTTATATTATATACGGCCCGCTGAAAATACCGATCCATGAGGAAAGTTTTGTGTTAGAAGTATACCGAGAACACGTTACCGAACGGGCCAAATTAGGGATCCCACCCAAACCCCTGTCCGCAGATCAAGTTTCCGGTCTGGTAGAGCTTCTGAAAGACCCTCCAGCGGGCGAAGAAAAATTTATTCTGGACCTGGTTTCTAATCGTGTACCTCCTGGCGTTGACGAAGCTGCTTATGTTAAAGCTGGATTCTTGTCAGCTATTTCTAAAGGCGAATCTACTTCACCCATTATTGACAAAAAGCATGCTGTAAAACTGCTTGGAACAATGCTCGGTGGCTACAATATATCCACCCTAGTAGAACTGTTGGGCGATAATGAGTTGGGTGCTGTTGCCTCTAAGGAGCTGTCACGTACCCTACTGATGTTTGATGCTTTTCATGATGTGGCCGAAAAGGCATTGGCTGGCAATGATCACGCACAATGGCTTATAAGGTCATGGGCTAATGCTGAATGGTTTACCTGCCGGCCGAAGATCCCCGAACAGCTCACTGTAGCTGTACTAAAGGTACCAGGAGAAACCAATACCGATGACTTATCCCCGGCACAGGACGCTTGGTCGCGCCCAGATATTCCTTTACATGCTAAGTCCATGTACAAGAATTCACGGGAAGGGATTACAAATGCTCCAACACAGATAAATGAGCTTGAAGAAAGTGGTTTTCCTGTTGCTATCGTCGGTGATGTCATGGGCACTGGTTCTTCAAGAAAATCGGCCACTAATTCTGTGCTTTGGCATATCGGCAACGATATTCCTTATATACCCAATAAGCGAGCTGGCGGTGTCTGTATAGGAGGCAAGATTGCCCCTATTTTTTTTAATACCATGGAAGATGCCGGAGCACTTCCCTTTGAATGTAATGTCGATGGGCTGAATACCGGCGATATAATCGATATTAATGTATATGAAGGAAAAATTACCCGGCATGACACAAATAAGGTAATCAGCGAGTTCCAGTTAAAAACCGATACTTTGGTCGACGAAGTAAGAGCCGGGGGTCGTATTCCTCTGATTATCGGGCGAGCGCTTACTCAAAGAGCACGGGAAACTCTGGAATTGCCTCCGAGTGAAGTTTTCCAGTCACCGATGACTGGTGAAGAATCTAAAACAGGTTTCACTCTTGCCCAGAAAATGGTGGGTAAAGCTTGCGGCGTAGAAGGTGTCAGACCGGGCAGTTACTGCGAGCCGAGAATGACCACCGTTGGCAGCCAGGATACCACTGGGCCTATGACACGCGATGAGTTAAAAGACCTAGCTTGTCTCGGGTTTTCCGCAGACCTAGTTATGCAATCATTCTGCCATACAGCGGCTTATCCGAAACCAGTGGACATTGAAACCCAGCATACGNTGCCGGACTTCATTCAAACACGTGGTGGCGTAGCACTGCGACCAGGCGACGGTATTATCCATTCCTGGATGAATCGTATGCTTTTGCCTGATACTGTTGGAACCGGTGGAGATTCTCACACTCGTTTCCCAATCGGAATATCTTTTCCCGCAGGCTCAGGTCTGGTCGCCTTTGCGGCAACCACGGGAGTAATGCCCCTTGATATGCCGGAATCGGTGCTTGTTCGGTTTACCGGCAAAATGCAGCCTGGTATCACCTTGCGAGACTTAGTTAACGCTATTCCTTACACAGCAATCCAAACCGGTGATCTCACGATAGAAAAGAAAAGCAAAAAGAATGTGTTCTCCGGTCGCATCCTCGAAATAGAAGGTCTACCTGACCTCAAAGTAGAACAGGCCTTTGAATTTTCCGATGCATCAGCAGAACGTTCTGCCGAAGGTTGCACTATTCGGCTAGCCAAAGAGCCCATCATCGAATATTTTAATTCGAACGTGACCCTCCTGCGCTGGATGATCACCAATCATTACCAGGACGCTCGCACACTTGAGAGACGCGCCTGCGCCATGGAAGAGTGGTTGGACAATCCAATCTTAATGGAGCCTGATGAACAAGCCGAATATCATAAGATTATCGAAATAAATCTAAATAATATCACCGAACCGCTTTTAGCATGNCCTAATGATCCCGACGACATCA
>JGI24816J26688_1000294_pt1 | contig 12272 bp, 9 predicted proteins | sample METZYME_3_250m_FD_26688 | JGI IMG/M metagenome (IMG submission 26688)
CGCCTCGGCAGCAATCATGACATTGGGCGGATCTCCTACCATCGAGGCGACTCCCCCTGTATCCGACAAGATTGCTTCAGCTAGAAGGGGGGGGATTGGATTAATCTCCATGCGGTTGCATATCCTCAGAGTCACGGGCGCGATGATGATGATTGCAGTGACGTTGTCAATCACCAGTGAAATAAGAGTCGTGAAAGTACCGAGAAGGACGATTAGTTTCCAGGGATCTCCACCACTCATCTTTGCTGCTTTGATGGCGATGAACTCGAAGAATCCACAGAGTTCGAGAATCGCAGCGAACACCATCATCCCAAGCAGGAGCCCTATGACCTCGAACTCAATCCACCCCAACATGGTGTGCTCAAGAGAATCGCCATGAGTGTCGAAGACTCCGGTCCAATGCCCGTACAGTAGCATGATGACGGAACCGAACCAGGCTGCAATGGTACGGTGGAGATACTCGGCTAGAATGAGCACGAATGATATCACGAAAACCGCGAGAACCACCTGCTGCTCAGTCACCATGGCTCAGCGAGCCTTGACGCCTCTAAATAAGTGAGCATGGCGGCCTATCCTCAGAGAGGATAGTTTTCACAATCTAACTCCTGCCAGACCAGAAAACTGCGATGTTTCCCCTGCTATGAACGAGTAGAGAGCCAGTGGCATCAGCCAGCCCCTCAAACGCATCTGTTCTCTCTGATGAGCCGTTCAGCATGCCCCGGTTGGCCTTCGCCTTGACCAGCCCTCTCTTGCTGAGTTGGTCGCTCAACTCGGATACCACTGAGTCGGTGATTCCGTCCTTGCCTATTCTCACGGTGATGGGAGTGGATCTGTCCTTAGCCATCCGAAGAATCGATTGTGGTATTTTTGCGCTAATCAGAATCACCTCCCTTGAAGTCCGGCCCCGAGCGCTCTATCCTGCCGCAGTCCTCACAGGTGATGACCAGCATGCCACCTGAGACCCTGAATCTCGCATTGCGCCCTGGAATCAGAGCCGCTTCGCAGTCCCTGCAGATCAGTCTGGAAATCTCAGAATCGGGACGCTCGCCATGCCGCTTCCCGATTCTGAGGATATCCCTTGCAGCAGCATCAATGGTCTCGGGGTCCGTGGTCCCGTAGGAGCGGAGGACGGAGGACAGTTNCTCGATGGCTCCGGAGGCCCTTCTCTTCCTCTTCGAGTCCCTNCTGCGGCGTCGGTTAGTCATCTTGATTCACCTGCGATGCAATCGCATCCTCGATGGCATTTCCTACCGCCTCGATGGANCGATTACCATCGATTCTGACGAGCACTNCNCTCTGCTCGTACCAATCCGCCAAAGGAGCGGTCTGCTCGTGGTATGCGGACAGTCTGTTCCACACTGTATCCTCGTTGTCGTCCTTACGCTGGATGACTCGCTCGGAGAGTTCAGCGGGAGGGGGGTTGAATCTGATATGGTATATCCTCCCGGTCTCCGGATCCATCCTCCTGCCGACTATTCGCTCGACGATGGCTTCGTCGGGGACCTCTATGGAAATCACGGTGGAGACCTCCTCAACCTCGGCCAGCGCCTCGGCCTGAGCGATTGTCCTAGGGTAGCCGTCCAGCAGCAGCCCGGATACGGCATCGGGCTCCTGCAGCCTCTCGGAGATTAGTCCGATGATGACTTCATCGGGGACCAGTAAGCCGGCTTCCATGTAGCCCTTGGCCTCGGCCCCCAACTCAGAGCCCGAAGCTACTGCGGCGCGCAGCATGTCTCCAGTGGATACCTGAGGCTTGCCTGACAGGGATGAAATCCTGCTGGCTTGGGTGCCCTTGCCGGCACCCGGAGGTCCGAACAGCACTATCGAGCCGCTCATGGTGCTTCGGGAGTGGTCCGAGTGATAAGCAAAGCGCAGACTACGGCTTGTTCTGTTCCCACCACAGATGACCGTACGCCGTCCACTGTTCCATGGTCCAGCCTTCGGGCAGACCACCTAGAGGAAGCGGCGGAGCCCCTTCCGTACTAGAAGGTGGTTTGAGCATTGGAGAAGACTGGGCTATGGCGGCTTGGATCTCCTCGTCGCTGACCCCTCCAGTCAGGACCTCACCCGAGGCTGAGGTCTCCAAGGCAGCTGCCTTTCTCTCGGATTGAGTTCCAGCCAGAAGTGCTGAACCCTCGGGAATCAGCTCCTCCTCAGGACTGAGGGAAGTCACCGAGGATTTGCGCATTCTCACTCCTGAGACTATGATTGAACCAAGCATGACGAGGAAAATCAGGGCTAGGGTCCAATCGGGAAGTCCGAGGCTGTCGAGTATGCCACCGAGCCCGCCTCTGCTGGAATCCCTAGCCTTGCTGATGCCCAATTCCAGAGTGCCCCCTGTAATGCTGGTGAGACCGTCACCGGAGTCGGTTGAGTTAGAGCTGAATTGAATGTGAGTAAGGCCGTTAGAAGCCCCTTCGCCAGGGGTTGCGGTGACTGTAACTACGAAGGATTCGCCCGCCACCAGAATCGTCGGTTGGGTCTGACTTACTTGTACGTCCCAGCCGTCTAGGCCGCTAGTCCAGATTATTACCTCGGCCAGAGAATTTCCCAGATTGGTTATTACGACCTCGAAGGTCCGCCCGTCGGCCCCGATATCCTCGATCGTCGGTGAATCGCAAGACAACCCAATCCATACAGAGGGCAGCACCTCGACATCCATCTCTACCGTGTAGACATACACATCGTCACCAGATGGCGAGGTGGCTTCGATGATGACCGAAACCGTCTGACCTGCGGACCCGACAGGGAGGCTACCTGGAAGATCGATGCCGACCGTGATAGTGGCCTCTTGGTTCATCTCCATGGAGAAGTCCCTTCCAGAGAGGAACCCTCCAGACCAGCCGTCTGGAAGAGTACCCATTGTCAGGCTGATGTCGAGTTCAACGTTGCCGGTGTTGTGAGCGTGTATGTCGGCGGTACCGGGAACCCCCAATGCGATGGCCATGGTGGCGTTCCAAGAGAGGTCCAAGGTGGCGATCTCCTGCACCACTAGGCGTGTGGCGTTGGTGACGGTGGGGCCATCAGCGAGGGTCGTGCGTATGGTGATGGTGTTGGATACTCCCATATCTGCAGCGGGNGGTACTATGGTGACGATAGTGACAGTGGAGAATGCACCGGCGGGAATGTCGAGTGCGATTTCCTCTGATTGTACGTCCGAACCCTCTGATATCTGGATGGGCCAAGTGTTCTGAGACGAGAAAGCCTGGACGACGAACTGCATCGGCACGTTGCCGTCATTGGAGACGACCAGTTCGGTCGTTACTACGTCGTTATTCAAGACGGGCCTAGGATCCGCTATCGCCAGAGGCCCGAGAGCGACTCCGTCGGAATCGAACAACTCGGGTGAGAAGTCGAGGCTCTCCAGTACGGTGACTACAGCCCCTTCTGTGGTCTCTAGGGTTGGGTCATTGATCGAAGTCGTGACGCACTCGATGTTTTGTGTGAGTCCTGCGGAAGGCTGCCCGTCTTCAGCATCGGGGACTCTGACTCTGATAGGCAGAGGGAGGAATTGAAGTCTGCTCAGCGGTTCGAGGGTTATCTCGGATGACTGGCTGTTGCCGATGTGTATGGTCCAGCGGTCGGTTGTCTCGCAACTGACTGTGTATTGGGTTGGACCGTTGCCGGTGTTCTTGATAGAGAGTGAGAAGACAGCGAACTCGCCGGGCTCAGCGCCCAGTCCCTCCGTCCCTGCGACTATGGTGTAAAGGCCCTCAACTCTCTCCACGAATGCTGTCAGCCTGATGCTGTGAGAGATGGTGGGCGCGTTGGTGTCGAACAGAGTCAGATCGGAGACGAAGGTACCCGGCAGAGCGTACACGGCATCCGAAGGGCTGGACAGGTCGGTGTCCATATCTGACATGTTCAGGGTGACCACGACTCTGTCACCCTCTTCGCCGAACGGAGCCAGTGTCCACGGCCCGGACTCGTTGATCAGTTTCCACCACTCGTCCTGCGGTGAGTAGAGAACCCCGTCATCACCCAGCAATTGTACGGGCGATACGCTCAGTCCCACTGAGATCTCCGAGGTCCCCTCGTTGCGCATCTCGAGATCGAATAGGACCCAGCTGGCTGTCCTTGGGTCCAACGTCCTCGTCATGGCCTGGTTGAGTTCAGCGGGGTTGCTGGGGAAACTCCCGTCCTGCATCAGAGGAGTGAGTCTGACTCCGATCTGCGAGACGTTGACATGCAGGAGAATACGGTTGTTGTCGATTCCGTTAGACTCGTCATTTAGTTCGTTAACCTCTGAGGACGAGTCGAGTCTCAACTCGAGGACGTGCAGCCCAGTGGTCGAGAATGAGTGAGGGAAGGATAGCGAGTCGAGCATGCCACCGCCGAGCGACGATCGCTGCGAGGTGTGTATCACAGTCCCTGCAGTGATGTCCTCGACCTCGATCGAGTAGGCCCCTGTAGTAGCAGCAGCCTGATTCTTCCAAGCGGTTTCGACGAGGAAGGTGTCGCCCTGCAGGGGACTCTCGACGGAACTCGACAGGGAGCCCTCGAACACAGTCAGGTCCGCCTGCTCCAACTCAGTAGCCAACCCACTCAGCACGATGGCGTAGTCCTGTAGCGTCCCCCCTGCGTGACCGACCTCGACAGTCCATGTACCCGAGGTGCTGGAAGGCAGGCGCACCCTCTCCACGTTGTTCAGCCGGTCCTCACTGCCGCCCGAGAAACTGAGCCCGTTAGAGAACTGATTGCCGATGTAAACAGACCCATCGGGCGAAATCGCCCTCAAGTCGAGATCGTTGACCAGTCGGGCGGCGCTCTGATCGGCGACCGCCGAACCTTCCTTGTCGTTCCATACTAGCGTGATATCCAAGCCCTTGCTGCCATCGATGTCGAAGGTGTAGAGGAAAGCGTGGCCGGGCAGCAACTCGCGCGAGTCGTCATACAGGACAGGTAGGCTCTGCCCCCCTGAAGACGGATAGAGACTGTTCTGCAAGGTCAATCTGCCCCCAGCCCTCGGCCGGATTGGGGATGTCAGGGGCGCCGATGTCCTCCGCACCGTTGATCAGAATCGCTCGAATCAAATCGGAGCGCGGCTCGTTGATGCCCTCTGTCTCCCTGAGGTACTGCCTGACCATCGCCGCAGCACCAGCGACGACGGGCGTGGCCATCGACGAGCCGTTGAGCGTCATGTACAACGGGGTGCTTCCATCACTGTGCGTGGTGCTCGAGCACGAGCCACCGTTGGCGAACTGCGCTTCCTCGGCCCTAGCCGAGCAAATCATCACACCAGGAGCGACCAGATCCGGTTTTATGCGCCCGTCAAGGGTTGCCCCCCTAGAAGAGAATCCGGTGACCGCGCCCTCGGCTGTGCTGCCGTACGCACCGGTGGTCGAGGCCCCTACCGTAAGGACGTTCTTGGCAGTCCCGGGCGGAGTCACGCTGTTAGCCCCGCTTGAGCCTAGATCACCAGCCGAGAAGAGCACTAGGAAGCGAGGGAAATCGACTAGGAACGAGTCGGCCGACCTGGAATCGGAACTGTATTCGCCGACGAGGTTCTCGTTGCCCCAACTGTTAGTCTGTATGCGCGCGTTGTTCTGCCACGAGTGAGTGAACATCTGATACAACGAGCCCCAACGGGCGAGAACCCCGGAGCTGTCAGCCTCGAGCTGGTAGAAGTGGAAGGTGGCCGCCGGCACCATGCCCATCGTCGTCGAGTCCCCCGAACCGTCTCCGAGCAGCGTGGCCGTCACATGAGTGCCATGCCCACTGTTCATGTCGGCGTTCGAGTTGTCTGGTCCGAACTGATCGTATATCCCTCTGATACGATTCGTGAAGTCACCGTGATCACCGTCTAGACCCGTGTCAGATATGGCAAGGACCTCGCCGCTCCCATCCAGTGTCCCTCCGGAGCTGATTAGCGTCCCACTGATGCCGCTGATTGACCTAGCGTTGGCATTGTGGATGGTTATTTGCGAAGCTGAGCCGATATGCAGAATCCTGCCGTCCATAGCGAGAATCGGAATCCATGCGGCATCGACAGAGCGAGGCTGGCACAGATAGGCGTCGCAGACCCCTCTAGGCCCTGTCTCTCCCGAGACCAGTTGTAGATCCAGAGAGAGTTCGGCCAATTCATCGAGATCGAGATCGGGAGCGGGTGTCACATCCATATCGACGAGCATCCCTGTTCTCCCTGAGAGAGAGATTAGTTCGGAGGCGACACGCCAGGCTACCGGCAACTCACCAGTCCATCTGACGCTCGGCAGCCTGTTGATCGCCTCGACTACCCCGGTGTCGCTCAGCGGGTCCACACGAACCACCACGGCGTCATCAGGGACCACGTCAAGGACATCGACCCCCATGCTCGAGAAGGCGTTCATCATGGCCGTCATATCAGCGCTGTAGGATTGGACCAAGAGCATCCCCGTGCGCCTCAGGGCCAGCGGATCGTACAGGTTCTCAGGACCGAGCGGAACGGGGTCGTCCAATGGGTCGAACGCACCGAACGGGGAGTGCAGGATACCTGATGATTCGCGCAGTTGGTAAGTGGTTTCTGTGGCAGCCATACGCGACCACTGTGAGTTGAGTCCCTGAGAAGCATCCTCCATCACATCGCTGTCTGGAAGGGGGTCCTCTGAGGCGCTCGCGAGCACTCCAGACCATGTGGACAGGAGGAGCGCTGCGAGAACAGGTATGACAGAGCGAGCCCTGGTCATGCGTCAGCCGACCCGAGGGGGCTTTTTGACCGTTCATACTAGGTGTACCACGAAGTTTGCCGACCCGAGGGTGCTGTCATAGCCCGTAGTAGTCCGAAATTGCGCTGTCGGTCTTAGCCACAGAAGCCCGCCAATCGGCTTCCGTCCCCATCAGAGCGCGTATGCAGTCGACGTTCTCGGGAATCACGTCGCTCTCCTGGTGTATCGCTTGGAAGTAGTACAACCTGTCGTCCACCAACTTCACTCCATCCTCCCAGACGAAGACCTCGTGCAAATCACCCCACTTGCGACCCAGATCGCGTGCCATCTCCATGACTTCAGCGGTGGTCGTCATTCGATTGCCCTCACCGTGCATCACGATGACCCTAGGGGTCTGCCTCCATAGATCGAGGATAGATTCGGTCGTCTGGCCGTGGCCGGGGGGCAAATCTGCGATGATGGCGTGAACATGCATCAGAGTGGTTGGGACTGCCACGGCAAGAGAGTTGATTTCTATCTCTGGCTTCACCGTCATGACGTCGGGTCCGTGGTGGCTGGGGACCTTCAGCACCGGCTTGATTGCGTTGATGGGTCCTTTCTTCGAGTCGCCGGGGTCGGCCGCCCTGCGGATCATGGTGCACTCGACCTTGAGGGAACCGCCAAGCTCGTACAGCGGCACGAGAGTGCGCGAGAGCCCGGTGGTGTTGCAGGAGACGACTCTGGTGCCCTTGGCATTGAGGTTCGCGGNGTGGTTGGCGCTCGAACTGTACGACAGGTCGGTGAGCTCGTGCCTCTCACCACCTTGGAACATGTGCTTGATACCGGCTGCCTCGTACTTGGNGAGGTTNGCAGCCCCCATCTTNCCAGGAGCGCAGTCGACCACCACGTCCACTGAGGCAAGTAGGTCGGAGAGCCCTCCACGACAATCGTACNCTCCGGATGAGAATGAGGCTATGCGCTCTGGATCGTCGGTNGTGCAATACAGTGGGTAACCCTTCTTCGCTGCTAGTTGGCATCCGAAACTGGGTCCGGTCTTGGTCACTCCCGNGACTTCCATGTCATCCTGAGCGTCAACAGCATCGGCAACTCTCTTGCCGATTGTCCCGTAGCCATTGATGGCGACCCTGATCACGCCTCGACCCCGTATGTACCCCTGAGGGTGTTCCGACGCCCTTGCCAGCCCTCTATCAACATACCCTTCGCCTCGCACCTCGGGTTTTCCTCCATTAGCAGCGGCTTGAGCCCGTGCTGCCCGTCAGAATGAAGACCACTAGCGTCATGTCCGCACAGGGAGAGCCATGCGCGAGGTCACTGCGAAGAGCATGAAACTTGGTCGCGATCTGGATGGAATGCTCTCCGAGGCCCTAGAGAGAGACCTGCTGGTCAGGATCGGATGGGGCCGCGGTGGCGATGAGAAGCCCAAGAGCGGCGAGATCGGGGCCATTTCACATCTGCCTCCTAAATCGAGGGTGCTGCTGCTCGGCGACCTCGGCGAGTGCGCGGGCGCCATGAACAACGGAGGGACCTTTACACTGCAGGGGTCCAGCACCTCGATGCTCGGGGCTTTCCAGCGAGACGGCCGGATAGTCGTGGAGAAGGACGCCGGCGACCGTCTCGGTCACAGGATGACTGGAGGCACCATCACGGTCCAGGGCTCGGCCGGAGATGAGGCGGGGGCCTGCATCTGTGGCGGTACGGTAATCGTCCGGGGTCATGCGGGGAAGAGGGCTGGGGCAGGCATGAGTGAGGGGACCGTCGTTGTGCTCGGTTCAGTCGGCTCAGAGCCCGGAGTCGGCATGACGGGCGGGCGCGTGGTCATCGCCGGCAGTTGCCCCCCTCCAGGGGAAGGCGCCTCCATGCGTGGCATCGAAGCGGCTGAGATGATCCAACTGGCTGAGCATCTGGAACCGCTCGGCCTGACTCTGGAGGAGGATGCGCTGGTTCTGGTTCCATCTGACATTTCGGCGGGAGCANCCGAGATGCCGGAGTCGTCANTCGCAGAGGGTTTCGANAGCATCGCACTTGTNCCCTCGACCTCGGACAGGCTTCCTGAGCACTCCCCTCTCGACCCGTACACCCTCCTGATGCCCCTAGGCTCNGAAGAGGGCGGCCTTCTGTTCCCAATTCCATGGCTGGTGGAATCTGACTCTGCCAGCACTTGGCAGGGAGCGGCTTCGTCTCAACCGGCCCTAGTCAGGACCTCCCCCCGAGAGTGCGACCTGATTCTCGTAGGCGAGGATAATCTCGTCGATTGCGCCGGCTCGCTAGGGGGTTGCGCCGGGGTGGTTCTCGATTTGGCGGATATGCCACCGCTCAACGACGCCGAGATAGAAGCCATTCTGGTATCCATCACCTGCAAGATGAGCGATGATGCACTTATCCTACTGCGCGACTGCGTGGATCGAGCCGACCACCTGTTCAGGCTGGTGGTGGACCTCGATCTGGATGGCGCTGTCATCGACGCGGCTTCCCCTGGCGGCAGCCGGGCTGCATCCGCGCTCCCGCGAATAGGTCTCGCCGCCCGCGATGAACCTGACCGAGCAGGGGCGCCATCTGCTCATCGAGATGGATGAGGCGCCGAGCGCCGAGGACATGTTGATTGCTATCGCGGCAGGATGCCCCATCGTTGTGGCACCACCTCCTGAAGATGGCCTTGAGGATACCTTNGTCTGGCTCGACTCGACCGTTCGAGGCTGGATGCGCGAGTTGGGCCTTGACGGGCTGGAGAAACTCAGCAGAAGGAACCTCAGGGCCCTGGATTACGACACGGCCTCCATCAGCGGGCTGAGGCTNATCGGCTACGACCGTCCGCTACCCATGTGGCTTGGCAACTGAGGTGAGAAATGCCGACTCTCAACCTTCAACACTCTATCCTGCAGTACATCCAGGGCATCAACGGCGTCGAGCACTCTGGTGGAGGCTGGACTGATTGGCTGCCGGCCATGGGGTGNCCCGTCGAGGGCAATGACGACGAGATTATCGAANTCGAAGTCTTCCCAGACCGTCCTGATCTACTCAGTCACGANTCNCTGGCTCGTGCTGCTAGGAGCTTTGTCGGGGGTGCTTTCGAGGATCCTTCTGTCGNGGTATCTGAGAGTGGGGTCGAGATGGTGGTCGACCCATCCCTAGAACTGGTCAGGCCGGTCATCCTAGCAGCGATAGTCAGAGGCGTCGACACCGGTAGCAGCGATTCTGAGAGGGGTGAGTTCATCCAGTCCCTGATGGACCATCAGGAGAAGCTCCATCTCACACTGGGGCGCAAGCGCAGATTCGCCTCGATAGGCGTGCACGACCTGTCCACGCTATCTGAGCCGTTCAAGGTCGTCACTGTCCCCGGAACGCATTCTTTCGTCCCCCTGATGATGAGTGAGGAGATGACGATAAAGCAGATTCTTGAAGAGCATCCCAAGGGCGTAGAGTACGCGCACCTGATGGATGGATTGGAGACATTCCCGGTCATCCTTGATTCGAACGACGACATCCTGTCGTTCCCACCCATCATCAACGGCGACCACACCACAGTCACAGAATCCACGACCGACTTCTTCATCGACGTGACCGGATGGGACGAGCGTGCTTGCGAAGCATGCCTGATGCTGGTATGCCTGTCACTGCACGAGAGAGGCGGGACGGTCGAGAGCGTCAGAGTCACCGGATTCGATGGCGAGTCAACCGACACTCCCCGCGGGGACGCCGTAAGGCACCGAGTTCCGGACCGGCTTATCGAGAAAATACTGGGTCTGGACTTGGGTTCGGACGAGATTGCAGCCGCCCTAATCAAGATGGGTGGGCGGCTGATAGAGTCGAGAACGGTAACCGACGGAGTGAACAAGGCGGAGAGGTGGGCGGACTGCGCGGTGGGCGAACGTGAGCACGTTGTGGAGATGCCGCGTTGGCGCAGCGACATCATGCACCCGATAGACATCGTCGAGGACATAGCCATCGGATACGGCTACAACAACATGCCTGAGAAGCTCTCCGAAGTTCACCTCGACGCGGTTCCACTGAGTTCGTCGCACCTCAATCGCAGAATCAGGGCGAGTCTGAGGTCACTGGGGATACAAGAGACTCAGGGGCTGACCCTGTCGAATGAGACAGACCAGTTCGAGCGGGTCAGATGGCCTGCCAGAGGGGGTCTGTCAGTAATCTCCAACCCCATCACCATCGACCACACCCTGCTGCGCCAGTACATCCTGCCCTCGCTGCTGAGGCTGCTTGCGGCCAATCGGCATCACGAACTGCCGCAGAAGGTGTACGAACTGGGAGAGGTCGTGAGGGACTCGGTCAACTCGACGAGGGTGGCTTGGGCGTGTGCTGAGATAGGAGGCGGCTTCACTGCGGCGAAAGGCGTCGCACAGGCCATGCTGAGGGACCTCGGTGCTGATATGGGTGAGGTCGTGTTCGAAGCGACCGAGGCTGCACAGGGACCTTGGATAGCGGGCCGGGGGGCGAGGGTACTCGTCTCAGGCGAGGAGCTCGGGCAATTTGGAGAAATCGATCCTGCAGTCGGCCATGAGTTCGGGCTGAGGTCGCCTATCCATGCAGGTGAGTTCGACATCGAAGCCGCAGGCCGGTTGATTCCGAAGCCTGTGCATTAGAGGCCTCATTTCTCTTTGGAATCGTCTCCAAGAAGCGCCATGGCGTCCTTGAAAGCTGCGTCTTCGAGGTGGCTTCGGTCGGCCGTCTTCTCCTCAGGGGAGTCGTCTGGCTTCCTCTCGTACTCGATAATCTTACGCTTGTCAGGCTGCTTAACCTGGCGCGGCTCGGTGGGTTTCTTACCGAACGGCCATTTCACTGCCACGCTCATGCAACAACGCCCCAGACCATCAATACTTCGTAGGGCTCACTATCGGAAGGGAGCAGGGATAAAAGAGTGAGAACGATGACAGTCGGTCATGAACGAGCGTCAGATTGTCTTGGTTCTCGTTTTCTTACTGATTGCATCCAACCCTGCGCCGAACACCTTGGATTCATCGATTAGAGATGCGGATTCCTCCCTCAAAACGAATGCTCTTGAGGTGCTGATGCTCGGCAATTCGTATACCAGTCAGAACAATCTCGCTTCGAAACTCGATAGCATCCTGTCTGATGGCGGCGGGGATGCCGAAGTCTCAGCACTGACCAGTGGTGGGTTGAAACTCTTCGAACACGAAGACCGGGCTAGGGAAAGTGGCAATCAGTGGAACATCGCACTCAATGAGCCAAACGATTTCGTGATTCTCCAAGACCAGAGTCAAGTCCCTTCGTTCCCAACCGACTCTCAATACTGGCAGGACAGCAAGGACGCTGCGATTTACCTCAATCAGCGTGCCTTGGACTCAGGAGGCAGTACGATACTCTTCATGACATGGGGGTACAAGGATGGGATTCGAACAATCAGTGGCGGAATCCGGATTACCCATCGATGCAACTGCATTTGCAGCAGGGGTACGAGATGTATCTCGAGAATATCACTACACACTCGGAACCGGCCTTCATCGCACCGGTGGGCTTGGCCTACAAGCATCTGTACGACGCAGTTGCAGACACGGGAGTTGATCCGAGCGCTGGTTCGACGGCGTTCTCGACCCTATACTCCAGCGACGGTTCGCATCCCTCAATAGACGGGACATACCTCTCCGCATGCGT
>JGI24816J26688_1000295_pt1 | contig 12267 bp, 12 predicted proteins | sample METZYME_3_250m_FD_26688 | JGI IMG/M metagenome (IMG submission 26688)
CTTTTTGAAAGCAGCCGTACTGACGAACTTGAGATTCTAGCGATTAATGATTTAGGCGATGCGGACAGTAATGCCTATCTTACAAAATACGATACAGCACACGGTATTTTCCCGTTTGATGTCGAGGCCAAGGGAGATGCTTTGGTCGTTGATGGCAAAGAGATTAAAGTATTTGCAGAACGGGATCCAGAAAAACTCCCATGGGGCGATTTAGGCGTAGATGTTGTGCTTGAATGCACAGGCTTTTTTAGAACTCGTGAGCTGGCAGGAAAACACCTCACAGCAGGAGCCAAAAAAGTGGTTCTCTCAGCACCTGCTGGTTCTGAAGTTGACGCCACGATTGTCTATGGCGTGAACCATAACATCCTTTCAAAAGATCATCAGATTATTTCCAATGCTTCTTGTACCACCAATTGCTTAGCCCCGCTGGTCAAGCCTTTACATGAAAAGATTGGTGTAGAAAGCGGGATTATGACAACCATTCATGCATACACAAACGATCAAGTTCTAAACGATGTTTTGCATAAGGATTTGCGACGCGCACGTTCGGCTACACAATCAATGATTCCAACCAAAACCGGTGCAGCCACAGCTGTCGGGCTCGTATTGCCTGAGTTACAGGGCAAACTAGATGGCTTTTCAGTCAGGGTGCCAACAATCAATGTCTCATTGGTAGATTTGACTTTTGTTGCCTCAAGAGCGATAACCGTCGAAGAGATCCATGATGTTGTGAAAGAAGCTGCTTCAGGAGATCTTCAAGGAGTATTGGACTACAGTGACGGCCCACTCGTATCGATTGATTTTAATCACAACCCTGCCTCCTCAACTTACGATGCCACCATGACTAAAGTCCAAGAAGGTACTTTGGTTAAGGTCTGTTCTTGGTATGACAATGAATGGGGCTTTTCTAACCGCATGCTGGATACCACCATGGCATTAATTAATGCNGATTAGAGTCTGAATCCATGAAAATGCAAATCCCTCTAATGCAGGATCTGAATCTGCAGGGTTTGCGAACCATGATTCGCCTGGATTTAAATGTTCCAATTGAAAAGGGCCTTATAACCAGTGAAGCTCGAATCCACGCTGCGCTGCCAACCATTGAGACCGCTTTGTCAAAAGGTGCACAAGTTATTCTTCTATCGCATCTAGGCAGACCCAATCCCGAAGCATTGGATGGTTCTTTTAGCATGGAGCCGGTTGCCAGAAAACTCGAAGAGTTAATGGGTAACTCTGTCTGTTTCCTTACCGATTGGATTGAAGTGATTCCTGATATTACTGATGCATTAATTGTGTGTGAAAACACGCGCTACCTAAAGGGTGAGAAAACCAACGACGAGTCATTATCAAAACAAATAGCCAATCTTTGCGATGTTTATGTAATGGATGCATTTGGTGCTTCGCACCGTCAGCATGCCAGCACTTGTGGTGCTGTGCAATACGCTAAGCAAGCCTGTATTGGGCCATTAATGAGTAAAGAGATCGAATATTTAACCAAGGCCTTATCAGAGCCGGAAAAACCCTTAGTGGCCATTATCGGTGGTGCTAAAGTCTCTTCAAAATTAGGTGCAATCGAATCCCTGTCTAAGACCTGCGATCACATCATTGTTGGTGGAGGAATAGCCAACACCTTTCTTCTCGCTGATGGTAAAGAAACAGGCAAATCTCTAGTAGAGACTAAGATGGTGGAGTCGGCAACAAGAATACTTAATCTGGATNGTGTTAATGTACCCATTCCCATAGATGTGATAGTAGCAAAGGANCTCTCAAATGAAGCTATTGCAGAGATAAAACCAATTGAGGAGATAGAAAGCGACGATATGATACTGGATATTGGTCCTGAAACAGCAATAATTTATGAAGACATTATCAATGAAGCTAAAACCATTATCTGGAATGGTCCAGTTGGTGTCTTTGAGTTTGACCAATTTAGCAATGGAACTCAGTCCCTAGCAAAAGCAATTGAGCAAAATTCAGGCTTCAAGATTGTAGGAGGAGGTGACACGGTTGCAGTTGTTGAGAAATACAATATAGCAAATTCAATAAGTTATATTTCCACAGGAGGAGGTGCTTTTTTGGAATTTGTTAAAAATGGCACCTTGCCATCGGTTGAAGTTTTGAAGAGCCGTTAACAAAGTATAAAATGAAGGCAAAAAACTAAATACTAATGAATTTTTTAAACCGTATTGCAAAAACAACTGCCAAAATTGAGGCAAACGAATTACGCGCGGTGCTGCTGTCATTTGCATTTGTTTTTACAATCCTTGCTTCGTATTACATTCTGAGATCAATCAGAGACGGTTTAGCAAGTGATTGGACTGATGTTGAGTTGAGTACAATATGGACTTTTACTTTTTTTATAAGTTTTTTGGTAGTGGCACTTTATGGGTTTGCATGTTCAAAGATAAAATTTAAATACCTTGTACCCGGTGTTTACGCATTTTTTGCCTTAACCTTTTTTGGTCTTTACATTTTAATTAACACACTTCCAGAATTTGAACTTACAAATCAAATATTTTATGTTTGGGTTAGCGTTTTCAGTCTGTTGAACATTTCAGTTTTTTGGAGTTTCATGGCAGATATTTATTCTAAACAACAGGCTACTAGGTTATTTGGTTTTATTGCAGCTGGGAGCAGTCTAGGAGCGATTTTTGGGCCAACAATTTCATTATTATTGGCATCAAAAATAGGTTCATACAATTTGATACTTGTCTCAGCTTCTTTGTTAATTATCCCTGTTTTTATTTCCACAGTTCTAGAGAAAATTAGAGCTTCAGACTTGGGCACTCAAGAAATAAATCAAGGCTACGATCAACCCTTGGGGGCAAATATTTTATCAGGGTTTAAGGAGTTTGCTTTAAACCGGTTACTGTTGGGTATTGGTATATTTATTGTCCTCTATACTGGTATAAGTACTTTCGTCTATTTTGAACTTAAGAATATTTTAGTTGATTATGATCAAGATTTACGTACTCAAATTTGGGCTGGAATGGATTTGGCTGTTAATGTCTTAGCAGTGATAACAGCCATGTTTGCTACTAGTCGATTAGCAACTAGATTTGGACTATCTGTTACGCTTCCACTAGTGCCAATTGTTATTATTACAGGGCTGTTAATTGTTGCTGTGTCACCAATACTCTGGGTTGTTGTTGGGTTGCAGATCGTTAGAAGGGCTGGCGAATACTCTATTACAAAACCGGCAAGAGAAATGCTCTTCACAATAGTTGATAGAGAAAGTCGCTTTAAAGCTAAAAGTGTCATCGACGTGGTCGTTTATCGAGCAGGGGACATTTTTTGGGCCTGGGCATTTACAGGACTAACTCAAGTCTTAGGGATGAGCCTCGCAGCAATTGCTCTAGTTGGTGCAGGCATAGCCTCTATGTGGTCTTTGTTGGCTGTCTATTTAGGAAGGTACTTTGATAAACACCAGGTTGTGGGATCAGAAACCAAATCGAGTAGTTTCACTTCATCTAGTTAATTCCTTTAAATCGCCAATTACTTCTTTGGTATGAATATCTGGATCTACTTTTTTATAATGTTTGACAATTGACCCTTCCGGATTTATGAGAAACGATTGGCGTTTGGCAATGGTCATCATCATGAATTTTCCTAAAACACCATATTCTGTTGCACATTCCTTGTTGACGTCGGCCAGTATGGGGTATGGAAGGCTGTATTTTTCACTGAATGCTTGATGAGATTCAACATCGTCTAGGCTTACACCAAGAATCTGAGCATTGAGTTTTTCGAATTCAAAAATATTGTCTCTGAAGTTGCATGCTTCAGTTGTACAACCTGGTGTCTGATCCTTTGGATAAAAAAACAACACAACCCATTTTCCCTTGTAATTATCCAGTGTGTGCCATTCTCCATTTTGATCTTGTAAATTGAAATTTGGAGCAGTTTGACCAGTATTGACTTCACCAATTGATGTCCCAGTGATCAAAAACAAGCATAGAATTGAAGCAATTGAGGTAACATTTTTCTTATTCATTAAGAGCTCTCCATTACAAAAACATTTAAAAAAGGTATTACATTACATAACAAGGCGCTTACACTTACAAGTAAGATCCTAGATTTTGAAAAAGAAAACAGTGAAAAAAAAGGTTGGCTTGGTTTTACCAGGAGGTGGTGCGAGAGGTGCATACCAAGTTGGTGTGCTCAAAGCCTTCTTAGAAATATCAAAAACAAAATCCGAATCTCCTTTTGATATTTTTAGCGGCACATCTGCTGGAGCAATTAATGGGGCATTTCTGGCCTCTGAGGCACATATGTTTGATCACAGTGTTGCTAGTCTACTTGATGTATGGAGTAATTTTACTTCAAATAAAGTTTATAAAACTGATCCGATAACAATGCTCAAAAGCAGTCTTCATTGGTTTTTGACCATTATTTCTGGGGGCGTTCTAATTCCTAATCCAACGTCTCTGCTTGATAATCAACCTCTAAGAAATCTTCTCAGAGAAAGAATTAAATTTCCTGATATCCAAAATAATATTGAATCATCAAGTATTGAATCTTTAGCAGTAACCTCGGCAAGTTATAGGTCTAGAAAGTCTTGTACCTTTTTTCAAGCAAATAGTAATGCAAATAACTGGCAAAAAACCCATCGTGAAGGGAAAAAAACTTTAATTAATTTAGACCACTTGATGGCAAGTGTTGCTCTTCCATTAATTTTTCCTGCAGTTCGAATTGGAGATGAATATTTTGGAGACGGTGCGATGAGGCAGGCAACCCCACTATCACCTACCATTAGGCTTGGCGCAGAAAAATTAATGATTATAAGTGTTAAGGAGACGGATGATCGATTTCAATTCAACAGCCCTGGAGAACAATATCCTTCGTTTGCAAAGATAGCCGGCTATATGCTTGAAGCACTATTTTTAGATGGGCTCTATTCGGATATAGAAAGATTAAATAGGATTAATCAAATTATTAAAAATTCAGGTGATAAAGAAATAAAAACCAACAATAAAATAATGAAATATGTTGATTATTTAGTTATTTCTCCATCAGAAGATCTTAATGAAATAGCCCAGAAGCACTATCATAATATGCCCCTTTCAATTCGGTTATTATTGCAAGGATTAGGTTTGTTGAAGGACAGTAAATCAGAGCTGCTTAGTTTTCTACTTTTTGAATCAGTTTATACAAGTGAACTTATTGATTTAGGGTATAGAGACGGCATTGCGAAAAAAGAAGAGATAGCTGATTTTATGAGTAGATAGAATTATGTTTGGCCTAAAAGAAAAAAAGTGGCCAGACCCAGGAAGGTTATAAAACCAAGCACATCTGTCAAAGTTATCATCAGTACTCCACCAGCCAAAGCAGGNTCAATTCCCATCTTTTTTAAAAGGAANGGAATAGAAACACCAGCAATAGCCGAGGCAAAAATATTGAGTAACATAGCAGCACCGACTATAAGTCCTATATGCCAGGAAGTTTGAAATAAAGCGACTGATAAAACTGAAACCACAATCGACCAAGCAAGGCCATTCAAAAGTGCAACTGAACTTTCTTTAATTAGAAGCTTTCTGGCATTTGATTTTTGGATTTTTCCCATAGCTATACCCCTAATAACCAGTATCAGAGTTTGATTGCCTGCAACTCCACCCATGCTAGCTACAATTGGCATCAGCACAGCTAGAATAACTATTTGTTGAAGAATTTCTTGGAACAATCCAATAGCTCCGGCGACAATGAATGCTGTAATTAAGTTCACACCAAGCCATACGGCTCTTCTTTTCGTGCTCAGAAAAACTGGGGCAAATATATCGTCTTCATCATCTAGACCTGCCATATTAAATATTTCACTGTTCGCTTGATCCTGAATAACGTCGACAACATCATCAACGGTAATTTGTCCTAAAAGTTTATTGTTTTCATCAATAACTGGAGTTGATATCAAATCCAGATTCTGAAAATCCAAAGCAACTTGTTTGGCATCTTCACTGGCAGGTATTGAATGAACTGACTTATCCATTATGTTTTCAACTGGTTTATTTTTATCCTTTAAAAATAAATCAACAAGTTTTACTGCGCCAAGATATTCATTATTTTTGTTAACTATGTAGATGTAATGGGTATGTTCAGGAAGTTTATTTAGTCGTTTTAAGTAACGGATTAAAACTTCGATTGTGATTTCACTTCTAACAGAGATGATGTTTGGATTTGTTAACCCACCTGCCGTGTCTTCTTCATAAGACATAACTGACTCCAGTCTTATTTGGTCTTGTCGATCAAGAGCAGTGATAACTTCTTCAGTAACTGTTTCTGGTAAATCAACCAACAGGTCTGCTAAATCATCCAACTCCATGTCTTGTGTCACAGCAATCAGTTCTGTTGCATCCATTTCCCCAATCAGATTTTGTCTGACATCATCCACCAATTCTTTGAGTACATCACCCTCATCATCTTGGCCAACCAATTGCCAAATGATCTTTCTTTTTCCTGGAGTTAGTGATTCTAGAAGTCTTGCAATTTCAGAGGGGTTGAGAGAAGTCAAAGTTTTCTCAATACTTGCAATTTGATCTCTTTCAAGATCACTGATTACTTTTCCTAATTTTTTATCNGAATGCTGCANTATTTAATTGAATTCTCAAAGATTTAAGGACATGTATGAAATTTCAGAATTCATCCTAAGCTAATTGAGCATTTATTTACATTCTAAATTCTTCTCCCAAGTAAACTTTTTTAACCTCCTTGTTTTCCAGTATTTGCTCGGGTGTTCCAGAAGCAATCACAAGCCCTTCATTAATGACATATCCTTTTGTGCATATTCCTAATGTTTCTCGAACATTATGATCAGTGATCAATACACCAATATCTTGTTCAGCTAAATCTTTGATAATTCTTTGTATATCTAAAACAGAAATTGGATCGACNCCAGCAAATGGCTCATCNAATAAAATGAATTTGGGTCGAGTTGCTAGGGTCCTGGCTATTTCGACTCTTCTTCTCTCACCACCAGATAAGCTAATTCCAAGGGTATTTCTAAGATCATTAATATTCATTTGATTTAGCAGTTTTTCCAGTATTTCTTCGGTTCCTGCCGTTTTTAAATCTGGCTGTATTTGGAGTACCGCAAGAATGTTTTGCTCTACAGTCAGTTTTCTAAAAATTGATGCTTCTTGTGGAAGGTAACCCAGTCCTAGCTGTGCTCTTAGGTGCATTGGTAAACTCGTTAAATTATTATCATCGATCGAAATTCTTCCCCTTTTACAGGATGCTAAACCTACAATCATATAAAAAGCCGTTGTTTTTCCGGCACCATTAGGCCCTAACAAACCTACAATTTCACCGCTTTTTACATTGATGCTAAGACTCTTAACAACTTCTCTTGAGTTGTATTGCTTCGCAAGATCTTCTGCTATTAAAATACTCAAGTTATATTTTCCAGGTTAGTTGATCATTTTCGAATCAATAATTAACTTCACAGGCAATCCATTTTCAGAGTCAGCAATAATGTTTCTTTTTACTAGATTGTAAGTTATTAAATTGCCAGAAACCTCATTGCTTCCATTGTTAACCCAAGCATTGGTTTCCATTCTTAATATATTTGTGATGTGATCATATTCAAAAACTTCAGCAGTACCAGAAGCAATCAGCTCTCTTTCATTATCAAATTGTTGAAAAGATGAAAGTTTGCCAGTGAATCTTGCATTTTTTAATTCATTTTCCTTAAATTCTAGTACGGCTTTATCACATTTTATTATCACAATGTCTGAGATAATTTCTACATTACCTAAAAATGTGAAGACAGTTGTTTCATTATTTAAATCTGTGATGCTAGCACCATCAGAATTGATATTTAAATTATTCTTTTTTAATGAGACATCTTCAAAGTATAGGTCTGGTTGTTGATTGAGATCAGAGTCATAAATTAAGACGAAATTTTTTATTGTATTCAAATCATTGATTGTTGAAGCATGAGTCTGTAAATGCCCCACCAGGGAGCACACAAAACAAAGCGGGAATATATAACGGCAGCTTTTAAGGTTGGATACTTGCATTTATATTTGAGTTGAAATTCAGCCTATTGTCCTTTAATTGAGCCGTTAATCCTTTGGCTTCAATTTTATTGTTATACGATTCAATGAGCACATCTCTATTTGTGGCAATCGTATATGTATTGGGGTTAATTTCGAGGTAATTAGTTGAAATGGTTGTCATATTATTTTCATTAGATAGGCTTTGTACAATCACATTTCCTGAAAGTGCGAGCACATTTGAATTTGATAAAAGTTGTCCTTTGTCGGATGTAATTCTCCAATCCACGTTTTGATCGCCATCATAATCTAAGAAAACTTGGTCTAAATAAATTTGTCTATCGGTATTATTAGCTTGAGCTTTTTTTGCAACAATTTTGTATAAAAATTCACCTTCTGCATTTGTGCCATATAATTTTGCATCCTTGACAATGTATTCAACTCTAGCCAGATTAAATATTTCTAGATCATCATTAGGCTTACTGCTAAAAAAATACATAAAACTGCTTCCAGTTGCTAGAACTAGTAAAAAGAGTATTTTTACAATATTTTTAGTCATTAATTACTATTTCATTTGAATATTCTATTAAGCCTCATACTTCTCTAAGTGCTCCACCGCCACTATATCTTCAGAAAAAGAGTTCAAAACATTCACTTACATCACTCCTGCTCGAAAAAGATCATGAATATTAAGTGCGCCAACAATTTTATTTTCTTCAACAACCGCCAATGAGGTAATTTTATTCTCTTGAATGATTTCAACAGCTTTAACAGCAAGGAGTTTTGGTTTCACAGTAATGCAGTTTTGTGTCATCACTTCTCTCATTAGCGTGGTTTGAATATCTACATTTGCCTCAAGTGTTCTCCTTAAGTCACCATCTGTGAAAATACCAACCAATTCCTTTTTTTTGTTGATTACAGCAGTCATACCCAATGCTTTTTCTGACATTTCTATGAGGCCTTGAGCCAATTTATCATCTTGACAAACAACAGGGATCAGTTCTTCGGTATGCATAATATCTTGAACAAGAAGCAGTAATTTTTTGCCAATTGAGCCACCTGGATGAGATTTCGCAAAATCTTCAACTGAAAAGCCTCGCTTTTCAAGAAGTGCTACTGCAATTGCATCACCCATAGCTAGCGTTGCTGTAGTACTTGCTGTCGGAGATAAATTCATAGGACAAGCTTCTTCTTCAACTCCAACATCAATGTGTACATCAGAGGCTGTGGCAATCAAAGAATTTTCATCCCCGGTCATAGCAATAATTTTGATACCCATGTTTTTAAGTATTGGAAGCAAATTAACTATCTCTTCTGTTTTCCCAGAATTTGATAAAGCCATTACAATATCACTTTTTGATATCATCCCTAAGTCCCCATGGCTTGCTTCTCCAGGATGGACGAAAAATGAAGGTGTGCCTGTACTTGCTAAGGTTGCAGCCAACTTATCTGCAATGTGCCCAGATTTCCCGATACCCATGACTATAATTTTTCCAGTGCAATCCAGGCATAGTTGGCATGCAATATCAAAGTTATTGTCTAATTGGTCTTTGAGTTTAGCTATCGCAATAGATTCAATATCTAAAACCTTTTTTCCAATGCTTATGAAATCAAATTTTTCTTCTTTCTCTATCAATTCAGTCTTTTAATTTTTTAAAATTACAACCTTAGTTAGCAACATCATTCTCCACTAGAACAACTTAGTCAATTAATCGAATGCATCAAAATTCATTTTTTCCACTTATGAATAGTTTATCGTAAAATATAATTAAGGAAATACAATGAACTCAGATGGGATTAANGTTTTGATTGAAGCTTCAATTGANGATGCAGTGGTTAATGTAAGCAGTGATGATAATGTTCATTTCGAAGCANTAGTTATTTCTCAAGGATTTCAGGAAAAATCTTTAGTTCAGAGGCATCAGATGGTTTATAGAAGTTTGGGGGATAAAATGCAATCCGAAATCCATGCATTGTCTCTTACCACGCTGACTCCCAAGGAAAATTTAGAATAAATTTTAACCAAAAAACGATGGATTGAAACCCTTGAAAAAATTAACAATTCAGGGCGGCCGTTCTCTTTCAGGTGAAATTCATATTTCTGGGTCAAAGAATGCAGCACTTTCTATAATTGCTGCTTCAATAATGACAGAAGAAAGGGTTATTCTCGAAAATATTCCTCATCTGGAAGACATTACAACTATGATCAGATTGATTGCCGGAATGGGCGTTACAGTAACGTTAGCTGACAACAACAAATTAATTCTAGATTCAAGCAAAATAGGAAATTTTCTAGCTCCTTATGATTTGGTTAAAACCATGCGTGCTTCAATACTAGTTTTAGGCCCTTTGATCGCTAGATTTGGTGAGGCTTCAGTTTCTTTGCCTGGTGGCTGCGCCATTGGGGCTAGGCCGGTAAATCTCCATCTAGATGGGTTAAAGGCAATGGGCGCAGATATAGAAATCAATGAGGGTTATATATGTGCTAAAGCCAAAAAACTTAAGGGCACATATTTTTCTTTTAGCCCTGTTTCTGTTACAGGGACAGCTAATCTTATGACGGCTGCTGTTTTNGCAGAAGGAGAGTCAATTCTAGAGAACGCAGCAATTGAACCCGAAGTAATTAGTCTGGGAGAATTTCTTATAAAAATGGGGGCTAAAATAAAAGGATTAGGCACTAGAAAAATAATAATTGATGGAGTTAACAAGCTGCATAGTGTTGAGCATACTATTATCCCAGATCGTATTGAGGCAGGAACTTTTTTGGTTGCAGCTGCAATTACAAAAGGGAGTGTGTTGTTGAAAAAAACTCAGCCAGAACATTTGCAATCAGTTTTAAATCTATTGAGTCAAACCGGAGCTTTAATTGCTGTTGAAGAGAACAAAATTGAGCTTAATATGAAACGAAAACATCTCAAACCCGTTGATTTTACAACACAACCATATCCGGACATTCCAACTGATTTGCAAGCGCAATTAATGGTTTTAAATACCATTGCAAGAGGCAACTCCATTGTGGTTGAAACAATTTTTGAAAATCGATTCATGCATGTACTTGAGCTCCAAAGAATGGGTGCTGATATAAGTCTCAGCGGAAATACTGCATATATAACAGGCGTCAAAAGATTGCAATCGGCTCCAGTTATGGCAACAGATTTAAGGGCCTCGGCCGCTTTGGTCTTAGCAGGATTGGTTGCAGATGGAGAAACTTGTATAGATAGGATTTACCATATCGATCGCGGTTATGAATGCATTGAAAATAAATTGACGTTTCTTGGGGCAAAAGTTGCCCGAATAGAAACTTGATTTCTAATGAATTGGTGTATAATCGCCACGACAATTCAGATGATGCTTGGTTTGGGTGAATCAATTGGATCAGAAAGACAAGGGAACAATGACTAATTTAAATCGTCGTAGATTTTTATCAATTGCAACGACTCTGACAGGTGGAATAGGCATATTATTTGCTTCAATACCCTTCATATCTTCTTTTCAACCTAGTAAAAAGGCAAAGGCACTTGCAACCGCTGTTAAAGTTAATCTTAGCAAATTAGAGCCCGGCTCTATTATCAAAGTGATTTGGAGAGGTCAGCCAGTATGGATTTTACACCGTTCNCAAGAAATGATTCAAAATCTAAAAGAGAGCAGTCTTGACCTTCGAGACCCAGAGTCAGAATTATCAATTCAGCCCCTTTTTGCAAAAAATGCTTATCGATCTTTAAAACCTAATTACTTTATTGTTGAGGGTATTTGCACACATTTAGGTTGTGCCCCTATAGAAAAATTCGCTATAGCACCTGCTGACATGGGGCCAGACTGGAAGGGGGGGTTTTATTGTCCGTGTCATGGTTCAAAATTTGATCTATCTGGCCGTGTTTATACTGGCGTACCTGCACCATCTAATTTGAGAGTACCGCCACACCGTTATGAGAATGAGAATACCGTGATCATTGGTGAAACTGAGGACACAGAAAATGCCTAATAATGAGGATCAAAGTATGTTCTCAAATACCATCCTGAGATGGATTGATGATAGATTCCCTTTGTCGTCTTTGATTAGAGANCACGCTACTGATTATTACGCCTCAAAGAATTTCAATATTTGGTATATCTTTGGTGTTTTGTCTTTGGTTGTCTTGGTTATTCAATTGCTGACAGGAATATTTCTAACCATGAGCTACAAGCCTTCAGCAAAGGATGCATTTGATTCAGTTGAATACATAATGCGTTCGGTTGAATGGGGTTGGCTTATTCGATATATGCATTCGACCGGTTCTTC
>JGI24816J26688_1000296_pt1 | contig 12244 bp, 10 predicted proteins | sample METZYME_3_250m_FD_26688 | JGI IMG/M metagenome (IMG submission 26688)
TACTGAGCAAGCATACTTATTTTTCAATTCGCTGTTAAAATTTGGTGCACTAGAGTCGAAACTCTCTTCTTTAACCCAGCCCTGCGCATGTAGAAAATATCCATTTTCCTCAGCAAGCGCAACGTGAGTAATCTTACCACTATTCTTAAAAAAATGTAAGTCAGCTTGCTTTGCCTGTTCCATAGTTATTGTAGAATCCTTAAAATGATCCGCCTGTTGGTGTGCATCCCTTGGTAATTCAATATTAAAGGTTTTGTATATTGTTTGAATGTACCCAGAGCAATCAAAGCCATGGGGAGATTTTCCTCCCCATAAATAAGGCACTCCCATGAATGATCTCGCTAGACGTATTATACTCTTACGTGTTGGCTGCTCTGTCATGCGACCTAATAGAGTACTTGTCCAACCTTTTTCACCATCTGGTAACGTGACGCTAAAACCACCGCTCATTGGTTTTCCGTTCAAAATATTTCCAAAAGTGAGATCCCTAATTACCGTCTTTCCACTTTCTTTAGTCACAACACCATCCATTTCAAAGACAGCGAGATTCGCATCGTAAGTTTTATCAGTTAAAACACCTTGATGTTTGTGTATCCAACCGCTATAACCATCCCACTGATTAACATTAAACCAATCACCCTTCGAATCCATAATTACGCAGGATTCACCTAATAAGCCTTGAGTTACTACTGCTGATTTAAAATCTGGATCACTATAAATATTTACCACTGAAGCATTTACATTAAAATATTTTTTTTTCATTTACTATTTCCTATCATGAAAACATGGACGAATTTATTCTACCGTGTTTCTATATAACAAGGGCTTCCGTATTAAACCTACTACAAATAAAATTTACTATTGGTTATCAAAAATGTCTCTTGTAATCTTGAATGACCAATTAACTAGGATTTTAAAAGTAAACACTTGATATCCGACCATATTTCCCAAAACTGTAAATGCCTAAAATAAATTAATAGTACCATTATCAAATATTAAAAAAAAGTGCGCTCAATCCAATCAAGCATAGGTAAGGAAACCTGGCAATTACTCAATAACAATTAATTTGCAGAATAAAAGTTTTGATCCTTATATCCAGCAAACTTTTTTCTCCTATTATAATAGAAAAGAAAATGATAATGAAAAATTATGTTATGATAATTCTACTAATGGTTATTTCCTGTGAAGATAATTTGCAAGTAGTAGAGAACAATGAATTAACCTTCATTGCAAGTGAAGGAAACTTTGGCAGCAGCAATGGTGCCATAACGGTGTTCAACGGCAATAAGCAGATCCAACATATTCGAGATGTTGGTGATGTAGTGCAATCATTAGCAATCCACAATGATAAACTATTTGTATTGGTAAATAATAGCCATCTTATCAAAGTATTTAATATCACTAATTCTGGCCTACGCCTCCCTGGAATTGATATTTCTACTGATAATTCTGGTCCGCGCGAAATGGTAATTGTAGATAATAATGTCTATTTTACTAACTGGAATACGCAGGATGTTAAAATTCTGAATCTAGAAACCTATTTCATCGAAGGATCAATAAACATAAATGGTCTGCCAGAGTCGATCGTGTCCGATGGTTCCTATTTATGGGTTGCTATCAGTTCAGGGAGTACTGTTGAAAAAATTAGTCTCGAGACCCACGAAATTGTAGAAACTATTGAAGTTGGTAATGGTCCGCAGCAGATGCTTCTTGATGGTAATTTACTATGGATATCAAGAACTTATTATAGTGCAGACTGGGCAGAGACATATTACGGTACAACACAGATCAATATCCAAACCGGTGCAGTGACCATGCGAGAGTATGGTGTTGGTACTGTATGTGGTGGGGATATGATGTTAATCGCTGGAGAAGTATACCGCACATTTGAAGGTGGCGTAGCACCTTTATTAATGGATTTGAAACTTCATAGATCTGCTAAAATTGGTACATACAGCAGCAATTCTCTCTATTCTGCAGGAGCAAAAAATAATAATGTGTTCATGGGTATCACAAGTGACTTTCAAGCGCCTGATACCGTATATGTACACAACGATATTGGTGAACTTTCCAATTTCTACGTTGTGGGCGCATCGCCGGGAGATTACGAAGTCTGGAGTAGATCTGATTAATCCAAGAAATACCAGTCAATAACAATTTCCATTAATCTTCCTAATTGACGCTGCTCATTATGCATCATGTAATTTGTGGTAATCCAACTTTCTTCCTCTGGGACAATACCCAATATAGGTTGTAAGCTCCGAAATACGTTATTCATGCGCCAAGTAACTGTTAAGGAAGCAACCTTTGCTGCTACCTCCGCTTGCAGAATCCAGCGGTCTCCAAGCCTATAAGCTGAGTCAATAACTTTCAAAGGTATACCTACAAATGGATCAAAGCTAATTGCTGGATCGCGGTTCAACCAACCCGTTAAACCAACAGTAAAAGACACTTTCATATTTCGTTTAAATATTTTTTCTTTTCCAGTAATTCTAAAATCTAACCAATCCCCAATCCCGTCTGTAATAATGGAAGGCTCGATTACATGGCGGAAGGAACCTGAAAATACCCAATTGCGAAAACCGCTCCACCTAATACCAATTTCTCCACCACGAATATTTGGTTCAGCTTTATTTATTGAACGATCCAATCCCGAATTGATTTGACATTGGTTTATTTCTTTCNCGTTCGTAAAAAATATTTTACCGTGAAATGTCAGTTGAAATATTGATTTCCAAGTATTAAATGATAATGATTGCCAATTTTCAAATGCCAAGCTATCCTCTACAGCTGACCAAAACAGTATATGCACTGGTTTTGGCTTGTTATTCATTTCAATAACAATGCCGCCTTGAGTGTTTTGGTTTTGATATTTGGTTTGAAAATATGGAGTTATTTCATTCGAAATTGCTACTGCGCCTCCTGCCAAGGTAAAGTTCTGCCAAGCTAATCCGGTAAATACTATACCCCAGTCGCGGGAACGAAACCTTGCTGAATTAGATAAACCCTGAATATTTCCTTCGAAACCAGCATATATCCCTTTNTCCCCAGAAATCTTACGGATTAATTTTCCCTNGATCCTCGTCCTTGTAAGATAATTGCTCTCAGGCATACTNAACGATGAATGCTGAATATTATATTTCTGGTTATACTGCGACCCGTGTAATTGCCAATCCCAATTTCCAACTGATCCATGAACTTGNATACTTGCATTTAATATCCTATCGGACATGGATCCGTTTGTACTTGTATCCGGGATACCGCTTGAAGTAATAAAATGACCGATCGCCAAATTAATTCGATCTGTTTGGTATCTTANAAGATAAGATTGCTGTATTGGTTTTATTGTACTAAGGATGTATTGGCCGTAGGGTCCACCATATGTTTTTTTAAAGCCATTCCATGTTATTAGCCGAATACCATCAGAAAAATTGGCTGTTAGAGTTAGCATATCCAAAAAGTAATCACCCTGAGTATATTTGATACGACTATCTACATAACTCGAATCCAAAGTATTCTGTGTTTTGAAAAATTTTCCAGGCCGGGCTATCGCAAAATCATAACTAATTGCAGAACCAAATCGTTTTGGATAGTGAGTAAATGTCCCATCGAAAAATAAAATGCCAGATGTCCAATCTTCATTCCACATCACACTCCCATTCTGNGTAATCAATCCAAAATGATCAGACCAGTCAAAAGGATAATTTTTATATCCNTGAGATTTCAAAACGGAAAGAAAAATTATTAATAGAAATAGAATTCTTTTCAAGATTGGACCGCCAAATATTTCATGACCCGTGGAATACCAACAATAAACACTATTGCATTTGAAATCTGGTGAATTAACGAAAAAGCCAATCCAGAAATATAAATTCCCAAAGTCTGGGCAAATTCAAAACCAGCACTTAATGGGTAACTTAGCGTTGTAAAAGAATCATAAATAAAGGTCACAAATAGACCGGTAAAACCTAGACCAAGCAAAGTTATAAAAGAAAATTCTGTCCGATAAAATATTGGGCGCAACAACCCGCCTATGGCACCAATAATTATCATGGAAAGTACTTGACTGAAAAAAAGTGGAGGGAAGCTAAGGCCGGAACCAAGTGGATTGAGACTTGAAAATATAATCTCAGCTGTTCCACCAATAACCATGCCCCAGGCTGACCCCAAAGTAAGCCCAGAAATAAAGATTGTTACTGTGATTAATTCAATGTTTGGAATCAGCAATAAAGAAAATCCAACACCAATGGCAAGGGCTGCAAAAATCGCAGCTCTAACCAGATTATTTAGTTTCATTTTTGCCTTTATATAATGGTATGTGGAAATAATTGTGCCGATCTGTCCAATCACCATCCTCAGCACTTTCTTCCAAAGCTAATAGAAATAAATTCATTTTTGCATCCATATTATCAATCAGATGCAATAATAAGGCTTCTTTTATTTTTGGTTTTTTTAGGCTTTGTAACTCATATTTACCTCGATAAGAAAGTATCATATGCTCCAACTTTATTTGAATATCTTCCGGGAAATTTTTGATCTTCTTTGCCGCTGACCGCATTATATCTCTGCCAATTACAATATGGCCAATGAAATTACCTTCATCTGTATACTCCGCTTCAAAATCAGAAGAAATCTCAATTATTTTTCCAATGTCATGCAAAAATACACCCGCGATTAACAAATCTCGATCCAATTGGTAGTGTACAACCAATTGATCTGCTATTTCAGCCATGGAAAGCACATGTTCTATAAAACCTGAACGGTAATTATGATGCGTTTTCACTGATGCAGGATGTACAAGTAATATTTCCTTATTCTCGCGATAAATCATGCTTACAAGTTTTCGCAATGGGTTTGATTTGATCGAACGAATGATTTTCGTAATGGCTTTCCACATATCATTTGGGTTTTTCGAGGATGCCGGAACGATCAAAGATGGATCATAGCCATAACGGCCATAATATTGAACAGATGCTCGGTTTATTTTTTTTACAATCAACTGCGGCCTATCCCTGAAAGAGTCCACATTTCCTGAAATTGCTACAGGATCACCAGCATTAAATTTTTCATTCAACTTATCTACATTATCCCATATCTTTCCATTAATTGATCCTGTTTTATCACGCAAGTGTAAATCAAGAAATAATTCCCCTGAGCGTGTATGGCGTAAGTGTTTTTCTACACATAAATAAAATCCTTGAATTGAGTCACCATCCTTAAAGTTTGCGATGCAAGTAATGGTTTTCATGGCAGGTGAATTTTCCTACAACGTATTGGAAAGTCAAGAACATCAACCGTAAAATGAGGTTTATATTATAGCTGCAGAAAGGTTAGCATTGATAACCTTGAATATTTTAGTCTGATAAAGATTATATTTTTACTTATTGTCTAGGATGTATTGGTGTGAACCTTGTTCGCCTACAACTTATATATAGATGGAAGGTAAGGCGCAAAATCCACAAAGATAGCTCGAACATTCTAATCTACTTGCTAATCAAAATGGGACAATTCAAAGTGTAATAATTAATTTATGTAACAATATCATCAGGGCTTGTGGGATGAGAATCATTTTGAAGTAATTAACTAAAACCTAGCCAAAGCCCACCCTGATAGACGANAAATGATAATAGGTAAGCCAAAACATTCATATAGATAATCATAAATAGTGGCCATTTCCAGGTATTAGTTTCTCTGCGTATTATTGCAAACGTAGCCATACATTGCGCTGCATAAACGTAGAATACCATAAGACTCACAGCCACGAGTGGCGTAAAAACTGGGAGACCAGTTGAAAGATTAATATCATTTTTCATCGCATCTGATAACTGCACCATGTCATCACCAGTATTTTCTACATTATATATTGTCGCCATTGTGCTGACTAAAACTTCTCTTGCTGCAAANGAAGTAATTAAGGCTATGCCTACCTTCCAATCAAACCCAAGTGGTTGGATTGCAGGCTCAATCGTATGACCAATTTTTCCCGCAAAGCTATTATGGATAGTTGTATGGTTACCCTTTTTGTCTGTCTTAGGGAAAGAGGCTAAAAACCATAGTATAATCGATATGGCCAAAATGATCTTGCCGGCATTGAATAAAAATAGTTTTGTCCTGATAAACACTTGCCTGAATACACTGCGTAAGATAGGAAGGCGGTATGGCGGCATTTCCATTACGAAAGATGATTTTCCCTCAGATTTGATCCATAGGCTAAATATTTTCGCAAGTATCAGAGCNGTGACAGTACCAATAAAGTACATCACAACCATCATCAAACCCTGTAAACCAAAAATGTAACCAACAGTAATCGGTGGTATAAAAGCACCAATCATCAATGCATACACCGGTAATCTAGCGCTACAGCTCATTAATGGTAAAATAAGCATTGTAATCAACCTTTCTTTCCAGTTGTCAATTGTTCTGGTNGACATAACACCTGGAATAGCACACGCATAACCACTCATTAATGGTAGTACCGATCGCCCATGCAACCCGATTTTTCGCATACCACGATCAANCATAAAAGCTACACGTGCCATATAACCAGAATCTTCTAACAATGTTAGAAAGAACATTAGTATTACAATCTGTGGTAAGAAAATAATTATTGATCCTATACCAGCAATTATACCATCTATTAATAGACNGCGAAAATTACTCTCTGGTACCAAGGTTAACGCCCCTCTGCTAAGCCAACCTACACCNGCTTCTATCCAATCCATTGGTATTGATGCGAAGCTGAAAATTGATTGAAAAATGAAGTACAATAACCCGATAAATATGCCCGGCCCTAACCACCTATGGGTAAGGATTTGATCTATCTTTTCACTTGCATGTATTTTTCTTATTTGGTTCTTAAGGTCATATTGCTTCTGTGCAAGATTTTCATCCAACCATTGATAACGTAACATTGCTTCAAGGGAACTAGGCTTTAATCCTGCTTTTTCTATTTTTTTTATGGCAACTGATCGAAGATCTTCTATTTTACTTACAGTTATAGAATCAATCTTTTGTTCTTCTTGAATAGCACTATTATATAATCCTAAGGTTGATTTTCTTGTAATAAGGCGTAGTGCTTGTGCAGCAGCAAAACGAGGAGCATAACCTAATTTTGTATAAAGTAGACTTGTAATTGGCAATAGGATTTTTTCAAGCGGTTTTTTTACTTCCAATGGAAATATATCATTATTTACAGGTTTTGTATGAATGCTCGCTTGAACCTGGTCTTTTAGTTTATTTAATCCGTTGTTTTTCAGTGCTGACATGGGTACAACCGCTGCTGCACCTAACCAATTATCCAATGATAATGGATCAATATTTTTTGTCTGATCTATTAAATCCATCATATTCAAGGCAACAACAATTGGAATTCCTAGATCTAATAGCTGTGTTGTTAAATAAAGATTACGACTCAGGTTAGTTGCATCAACTACAGATACAATAACCGCAGGAGGATTTTTGCCATGTATCCAATGCAGAACCTGTTCAGTGACTATTCGTTCATCAATGGACTCGGGCGTTAGGCTATACGTTCCTGGAAAATCAAGTAAATGGTAAATTGTACCATCATTGAATTGCCCTTTACCTACCTTTTTTTCTACCGTTATTCCGGGATAATTTGATACCTTCTGGTTCATACCGGTTAATAAATTGAATATTGCCGTTTTACCAGAATTTGGATTACCTATTAATGCAACCCAAGATACTTTAGCAGCATTCAATGTTGAATTCAATTTTCAATTACAATATTTAAAGCATCCTGCTGGCGAATGGATACATAATAATCACGAACTTTTAACTCAATAGTGCCGCCCAGCGGTGCAAATTTTACCAAGCGTAATTCTACACCTGGCAAGATCCCCATTTCCATAAAACGTGATTGTGAGTCTAATCCACCAAGAAATGATTTAACGACAGCCATGTCTCCTTGCTGTAAATCCCCCACAGTCATACAATTATCTACAATCCCTGCATAGTCCAAATAATTGGTGAATATGTCGTACGATCTTGAATTGATATTCCTTCGCTATTTCATCCTGCAGTTTTTCAATATTTTCATCCATGAATTCATCAATCCTGCCGCACTGAATACATACGATATGATCATGATGACCGGTTTCAAGTTTGTTTTCGAATCGGTTACGTCCATCACCTAGCTTCAATTTGCGGACCAAATTATTTTTTACCAGCACATCAATGGTACGGTAAACCGTTGCTCTTGATACTTTTTTCCCGCTCTGTCTGATTTTAAAATATATTTCTTCTGCATCCCGATGATCATCATTCTTACAAATTTCATCCCATACAATCTGCCTTTTGGATGTGTAGCGCAGTCCCTCATTTTGAAGAACATTCTTTAAAAGTTGAACATTTTTTGCCATGATATTTCCTTTATTGAGAATGAGTCTCAAATGTAATTATAATACACATCTATTTTCAAGTAGAAAATAAGTACTAATCATCCTAGTGAGATTGCGAAAACTGTTTATTTATATTAGCTAAGCTAGTTTCTTCAGCTTTGCAAATTTTACAATGAGTTTTTTCTTTAAACCGTCTTTAAATACAACACCTACCCGTTGATTCTCTCCACTACCGCTCAGTGCCATAATTTCGCCTTCGCCAAAAATGCCATGTTCAACCTGGTCACCCACTTTAAAATCAGCAAAAGTTGTAACCGTACGTTTCACTTTCATTTTCAAATTACCAGTTTTTGTTGTGACAATCTTTCTTGTCATCGCTGAAGAAAAGGATATGTTTTCTAAGAATTGTTCCGGTACTTCTCTCACAAAACGCGAAACAAGACCAGCCCAGCTATCCGAGCCGGTGCGCCGTCTTTCGGTTGCATATAACAAGTAAACCATTTGCTGAGCACGTGTAAGCGCTACATAAAATAAGCGCCGTTCTTCTTCCATTAAAGTTCTTTCGTTAAGAGCACCTGATAATGGAAATAGTCCATCTTCAAGTCCAGTAACAAATACAACTGGGAATTCTAAACCCTTTGCCGAGTGAACAGTCATCATGGTTACATGGTTCTCATCTTCGTTCCAATCATCTATATCAGTTAACAGTGATACCTCCTCGAGAAAATCATGTAGGAGAGTTCCTGGATTTCTTTCCATAAACTCGTCGATAGAATTCAAGACTTCCATAACGTTCGCATAGCGTTCCTGATCTTGTATAGTATCCTGACGCTTATAATATTTGAGTATTTCCGTTTCGTCAACCAAGGCACGAACAAGTTCACTGGCATTTATTTTTGTCAATAAATCGTTATACTTCTTTATTAGATCATGAAATTTGACCAAAGAATCACCTTGTTTGCCACGTATGCTCATTGGTTCAGGATTGTTAAGTACATCAAACAGTTCTTTTTTATCTTTTTTAGCCTGCAGTACACACTTGTCAACAGTCTTTAAACCTATGCCTCGAGGAGGAAAATTGATTACCCGACGCAATGAGATCGTATCCTTCAAATTAACTATTAACCGCAAATAGCTAAGTAGATCCTTTACTTCCTTCCGGTTATAAAAACGCGTACCGCCTACTATTTTATACGGGATACCATTGCGCAGAAAACTATCCTCTAATGCTCTTGACTGAACATTTGTACGATAAAGGACGGCAAAATCATTAAATGTACGCTTGTTAATCTTTATTTCTTTTTCCAGCGCGCTAATGACTGCATCAGCTTCTTCAGTTTCATCATGGGTTTCAATAAGACCAAGATTTTCACCTTCTCCATTGATCGCTGACAAATTTTTATCTGCACGATCTTCGTTTTTTTCTACAACTGCTGTAGCAGCAGTTAATATTTGCTGGGTTGAGCGGTAGTTATCTTGTAATGTAAAAACCTCGCAGTTTGGGAAAGCCTTACCAAAATCAAGAATGTTCCGAATATCAGCCCCGCGCCAACCATATATTGATTGATCATCATCACCAACAACACAGATCTGTTTATGTTTTTCAGCAAGCATTTTAACCAGTAAGAATTGGGCCCGGTTTGTATCTTGGTACTCATCAACCAGAATATATTTCCATTTTTTTCGATACTTATCAAGGATCTTGGGATAGTTCTCAAATATTTCTAAGGGGTAATTCAACAGATCATCAAAATCAAGTGCATTATTTTCCTTCAAAGATTTTTGATACACTTTATATATATCTACTATGGTTCGGTCTTGAATTGTGCGCGCTTTTTTCATGGCCTCATTATGGGAAAGAAGCTTGTTTTTATAATAACTAATTCTGTTCCGCGCTGTTTTAGGCATAATACTATTTTTTGGCACACCTATGTCGGTCATCACAACCTTTAATAATGCGACTTGATCAGTCACATCATATATAGCAAAATCCGATGTAAAGCCTAAATATTTTATATCATTCCGTAATATTTTTGCACAAATTGAATGAAAAGTTCCAATATTTAGAGAGACATGCTTTTCTTTTATTAATCCGGTTACCCTTTCCCGCATCACTGCCGCGGCTTTATTAGTAAAAGTAACTGCTAATACATTTTCAGGTACGATAATTCCTTGATCCAGCAAATATGCGATTTTATATGCTAATACACGGGTTTTACCGCTACCTGCACCGGCAAATATCAATATGGGATTATTAACTGCTTCAACGGCAGCACGTTGGTTATTATTTAANGATGCCAAATCCATATTGTTTTATAATCCTTCTGCCTTTGTATTCTTTTTTTCTTGTCTCACCCTTCGCCTTACTTCCTGGAATCTTCGTTTTGCTCTATTGTGCTCTTTCTNAGTTTTGGAAAAAGTATGATATCCATCTCCCCGGGCCACAAAATATATGTAATCATTNACCGCAGGATACAATGCTGCAATTATAGATTCTTTTCCTGGATTATTTATTGGTCCTGGNGGTAANCCCGAATTCAAATATGTATTATACTCTGATTCAATTTTCAAGTCTTCATTTAATAATCGACGTGGACCGCCCTCTATTATATACTGGATAGTTGGATCGGCCTGTAATCTCATGCCTTTTTCTAATCGATTGTGGTATACGGCTGAAATTGTTGCTCTTTCATCATCGTAGATAGCTTCTCCNTCTATAATTGAAGCTAATGTTATGATTTCCAACTGGGACATTCCTAATTCTTCAGCTCGTACTTTCATTGACAGTGTCATGTTCTCTTTAAATTCATTTACCATCTTATTTAAGACAACAATAGCGTCCAAACCCTCCGCAAAATAATATGTATCTGGAAATAAATATCCTTCAAACGAATTACCATCAAGTTCGAAAAGTTTTACGAGTTTTTGATCTTTACATAACCGCAAGAATTTTTTATTATTGANTCCTATTCTTTGCTCTAATGCCTCAGCGATATTATCCATTGTCCAACCTTCTAGCACAGTTACATTTTTCAATGATGGTGCACCATACACTAGTTGTTGAATAATTCCACGGTTGGACCGTGCATTACGCAACATGTAAGTGCCAGCGGGAATATTTTTTTCGTGCCCAAGGGTTTTTACAGCCATCGTAAAAGTTCGCTTATTATTTATTATTTTTTTCTCCTGTAGAATATTGCCTATATCAGATAAACTAGTCCCTTTAGGAATATTTATTTCCACACTTTCATAGGGATCAGACTGGGGCCAATAAATGACTAGTAAATAGAATGCTAATATACTTGTAGCGATAATACCAGCAATTCCCCCTAGAGTCTTCATCCCCGGATTAAATTGTTTGAAATCCGGCATTTGTGGGGCGGGAAGGTACTGATACAAATAAAATAAAGTCAATTTATTGTAAATAAGAAATAAGGCAAAAAATTAGGGTCACACTATTGTTTATTATCATTAATGAACTTGTTTTTAATGTATTCTTGAAGGAAAAACACGTTGTCAGGTCATTATNCATAGCGTAATTTTTCCGCCGTTATGAGCAAAGAGAAACAATCAGGAAATATTCAATTGATCGAGGGTTGGGCGTTTGAGAAGACAAATTATACTTTATTTGTTATTGGCGTTCTTCTAATCATAATAGGATATTTTGTTATGGCCAATGGATCGGTAAACAGTTTTCAAAGCCTAACGCTAGCTCCAATATTGCTTTTTCTTGGTTACATAATATTTATCCCCGCTGCATTAATTTATCGCAGTAAGTAGCTCTTTTAGGGATCGTAGTTCAGTTGGTTAGAACGCTGGCCTGTCAAGCCAGAGGTCGCGAGTTCGAGTCTCGTCGGTCCCGCTAAATGACAGTCTTAGAAAAC
>JGI24816J26688_1000298_pt1 | contig 12238 bp, 10 predicted proteins | sample METZYME_3_250m_FD_26688 | JGI IMG/M metagenome (IMG submission 26688)
GAACACCGCCTCACCGCCGGGGAGCTGGAGCCGTCTCGTCGTGGCGTCGAGCGTGGCGAACAGCCGGTCCTCGACCAGGATTCCGGCATCGGTCAGGCGGTTCAGGAGCGTGGACTTCCCGGCATTGGTGTAGCCAACGATGGCAACCGCCCGGTTACTAGTCCGGTGACGGGCCTTGGACTGGGTCGACCGGTTCTTGCGGATACGTCCGAGGTCGGACTCCAGGCGGGTGACCCGGCGCATGAGCCGACGACGATCCACCTCCAACTGCGTCTCCCCGGGTCCCCGAGTCCCGATGCCGCCGGCCTGCTGGCTGAAAATCCGCCCCGAGTGGCGGAGCCGGGGGAGCCGGTACCGAAGTTGAGCCAGCTCGACCTGGGCCTTGCCCTCCGGGCTGCTGGCGTTCTGGGCGAAGATGTCAAGGATCACCGCCGTGCGATCCAACGCCGTTCGCTTCAGGATCGCCTCGAGGTTTCCCTGCTGTGCCGGGGTGAGGTCGTTGTCAAAGACCACGGTGTCGGCGTCCACGGCCTCTGACACCGTCAGGATCTCCTGGGCTTTGCCCCGACCGACGTAGGTGGCCCGGTCGGGAGCCTCGCGCCGCTGGAGTACACGGGCCACCGGATCGGCCCCAGCAGTGTCCACTAGGCGAGCCAGCTCGTCCATGGAGGCGTCGGTGGCCTCAGGATCGGCCCGCTCAAGGGTGACACCGGCCAAGACGATCCGCTCCCGAAAGGCCCGGTCGATGAGGCCCGTGGCCTCGCCGCCGAACTCCCCGAACGCACCCCGGTGGGTCTCTCCGTCGTCCGGGTCGACCGCCCCGTCGGGGAACGGGTCGAGGTCGTCGGTGGGATCAGCCATCAGAGGTGGCCACTGGGTCGACGTCGTGGTCGTCAACGTGGACGGCCGGACCAGTGAGGAGGATCGGGTCGGCCACGGTCACCGTCGCCCGACCACCCGGCATGTGGACGGCCACCACCTCGTCGACCAGGCCCCACGATCGGAGCACGTGGGCCGACGCGCAGGCTCCGGTGCCGCACGCCTCGGTGAGGCCGGCCCCTCGCTCCCAGGTCCGCAGGCGGACCTCCGACCGATCCTGAACGGACACCAGGTTTACGTTGCAGCCCACCGGGGCGAAGGCCGCCTCGACGACCGGGCCCACTCGGCCTAGGTCCACGGTGTCCGGATCGTCGACCAGTACCACCAGGTGGGGGTTACCCACGTCGGCGCTCTCCATCCTCCGTACCTCTTGGCCACCCAGGTCGACCTCTAGGCCATCAAACGATGGACCCGGCCCAGCCGAGCCCATCTCGACCGTGGCTAGGACCTCCTCGTCAGCCGGGGAGCCGTCAACTACGACGCGCCGGGGCCCGGCCGCCGTTCCCACCACCAGGTCAATACCGTCAGTGGCCGACTCGCGAAGTAGGGCCTGGCCGAAGCACCGGAGGCCGTTGCCGCTCAACTCGGCCCGGCTGCCGTCGCTGTTGAACAGGGTGAAGGAACGGTCGTGAACGTCGTCCGGCGTACCGAAGACCAAGCCGTCAGCGCCGATGCCGTCCGTCCGGTGGCAAAGCCGGCGGGCCAGTTCCGGGGCGCTGTCGGGCACCTCGTCGGCAAAGGTGATCAGGAAGTCGTTGCCGAGGCCATGGTGGCGGGTCAGGTGCACAGGAACAGTCTCGTCCACGACTGACCGGCCGACACGGTCCGTTCCCCGGCGACCCGGGCCGTCACTGCTCGGTTCCGCACCGGTCGAAGGCCTCGAGCACGCTTTCCAGAACGGCCAGCGGCTCCTCAGCTACGTCGAACCACTGGATCCGGGGGTCCCGGCGAAACCACCGCTCCTGGCGTCGGGCAAACCGGCGGGTAGCTACTACGGCATCGCCCACAGCCTCGTCCAAGGTGCACTCGCCCCGAAGGTGAGCTAGGAGTTCCCGGTAGCCGAGGGCCTGGGCCGCCGACCGGGAGGGGCCGCCCGGGAGGGCGGCTAGGGCACGGACCTCGTCGAGGAACCCCTCGTCCATCTGGCGTTCGTACCGTTCGGCGATGCGGCGGTCCAGCACNTCGCGGTCCGCCCGGAGACCCACCTGGGCGAACGGAGTGGGCGGGTAGGCCTCCAGCCCCGGTCCGAATGATGAGAAGGGACGCCCGGATCCGAGAGTCACCTCGAGGGCCCGTAGGACCCGCCGGCGGTTGGTCGGCTCCATCCGCTGAGCCGCTACCGGATCCAAGTCGAGTAGCCGGGCGTGGAGGCCCACGGTGTCGTCGTCGGACTCCAGGTCGACCCGAATCTGGTCGTAGCGACCGGGGATCTCCAGGTCGTCCACCACGGCTCGGACGTGTAGGCCAGTTCCGCCGACCATCACGGCCCTGTGTCCCCGGTCCGTGATGTCGTTTAGCGCTCCGGAGGCCGCCTTTTGGAATTCCGAGACCGTGAACTCCTCAGTGGGATCGACTATGTCCAGCAGGTGGTGTGGAACTTCGTTGCGTTCGGCCAACGTGGGCGACGCTGTCCCGATATCCATTCCCCGGTAGAGGGCCATGGAGTCCATTGAGATCAGCTCCACGCCGGGGCGCTGCCGCGCCACCTCGAGGGCCAGGGCCGATTTGCCCGACGCCGTGGCCCCGATGACCACCAGGTGCCCGTTGGGGGCCACCGTCCTCAGGCCGACGCTACGGGGATCCGGCGTCGGTGCTGGGGCTGGGCCGTGACCTCCACCAGGTCGGCATGGAGGTAGTGGGTGGCGGCGTCGACGATCTGGACGTCGGCGTACGCCCCGGGGCGCAGGCCGTCGGCCGCCGCCAGGTGCACCAGCTTGTTCTGGCGAGTCCGCCCGGTGACCTGGTCGGGTTCCCGCTTGGCTGGACCCTCGATAACCACCTCCTCGACCCGGCCGATACGGGCCCGGTGGGTGAGCAGCGCCGATCGCTTCAGNACCTGTTGCAGACGTTCGAAGCGGTCTACGCAGACGTCGTGGTCGACGAAGTCCCCGACCATGGTCGCCGCCTCCGTCCCTTCTCGGGGGGAGAAGACGAAGCAGTACGCCGAGTCGTAGCCGGCTGCTGCGACCAGTTCCAGGGTGGCTTCGAAGTCAACTTCGGTCTCTCCGGGGAACCCCACGATGAGGTCGGTGGTGACGGCAAGGTCTTCGATACCGGCCCGTGCGGCCGTCAGGCGCTCCATGTACCGCTCGGCGGTGTAGCCGCGGTGCATGGCGGCCAGGATGCGGTCGCTCCCCGACTGGAGGGGAAGGTGCAGGTGCTCACACACGGCCGAGGTCTCCGACATGGCCACGATGGTCTCCGGGCGTAGGTCCTTGGGGTGCGGGCTGGTGAACCGGACCCGACGGATGCCGTCTACCTGGCCCACGGCGGTTAGGAGGTCGGCGAACAGCGGTTGGGCGCGTCGGGAGGAATCCTCGGACCAGCGTCGACCGGCTTCGAACCGGTCAGCGGGTCCGGCATCCAGCGTCCGGAGGCGCACGGTCAGGTCCCGTCCGTAGGAGTTGACGTTCTGTCCCAGCAGGGTCACCTCGGTCACCCCGTCCTCGGCAAGATTCCCGACTTCGTCGAGGAGTTCCCCGAACGGCCGGCTGATTTCCGGCCCCCTGACCGACGGCACGATGCAGAAGGCGCAGGAGTTGTCACACCCGATCTGGATGGTCACCCAGGCCTTGTGGTCGGCGTCGCGCTGGGTAGGAAGCGCTGAGGGGAAGGCCTCGGCATCGTCTCGAGCCGTCTCCTCCAGGATCTCCAAGACCGGCCCGTTGGCCCGGGCCTCGGCCAGCAGTTCAGCGGCCCGGTGCACGTTGTGGGTGCCGAATACGACATCGACGTGGCCAGCGCGCCGTTGGATTAGGTCGCGGTCCTTCTGGGCCAAGCAGCCTCCCACCGCCAACTGGACGTCTGGGCGGGCGTCCTTGAGCGCCTTCAGGTGGCCCAGGGCGCCGTAGAGCTTGTTGTCGGCGTTCTCTCGGATACAGCACGTGTTGAGGACGATCACGTCGGCCTCGTCCTCGGTGGACGCCGGAACTAGGCCGTCAGCCTCGAGCAGGCCGGCGATGCGCTCGCTGTCGTGCTCGTTCATCTGGCACCCGTAGGTGCGCACCGCGTAGGTCCTCTCCACGGTTCAGAGGCTACGGCCCCGGCGCCCCCGTAGGGGCAGGCCGGGGCCGAGCACTGAACCCCGGAGGGGCGGGAGGAGGGAACCCCCGTCAGTCCTCCAGGGAGATGGGAACGTCGTCGGCCTCGGTGAACTCGTCGGCCACCGCTTGGACCTCAATCGGAGCCTCCGGCTCGGCCTCCGGCTCCTCGACAGGTTGGACCTCTCGCCAAACCCGATCGGTAATCTCGACCATGACCTCGGGATTCTCGAGCAAGAACTTCTTGGCGTTCTCCCTGCCCTGGCCGAGCTGTTCACCTTCGTACGTGTACCAGGCCCCTGACTTCTTGACGACGCCCAGGTCCACCCCGAGGTCCACCACGGAACCCTCCCGGCTGATGCCACGCCCGTACATGATGTCGAACTCAGCCTGGCGGAACGGCGGGGCGCACTTGTTCTTGACGACCTTGACCCGGGTGCGGTTCCCCACCACCTCGAGGCCATCCTTGATGGCCTCGATCCGGCGGATGTCCAGACGGACCGAGGAGTAGAACTTCAGCGCTCGACCACCGGGCGTGGTCTCCGGTGATCCGAACATCACGCCGATCTTTTCCCGCAGCTGGTTGATGAAGATGAGGATCGTCTGGGACTTGTTGAGGTTGGAGGTGAGTTTGCGTAGAGCCTGGGACATGAGGCGGGCCTGCAGGCCCACGTGTGCGTCGCCCATCTCGCCCTCGATCTCGGCGCGTGGGGTGAGGGCAGCTACGGAGTCGATTACCACCACGTCGAGCGCTCCGGAGCGTATGAGCATGTCGGCGATCTCGAGGGCCTGCTCTCCGGTGTCGGGCTGGGAGATTAGGAGTTCGTCGACGTCCACGCCGATGGCCCGGGCGTAGGTCGGATCCATTGCGTGCTCAGCGTCGATGTATGCGCAGATGCCGCCGTTGCGCTGTGCCTCGGCGACAACGTGGGTGGCCAGGGTGGTNTTGCCCGAGCCCTCCGGCCCGAAGATCTCAACGACCCTCCCCCGCGGGATGCCACCGATNCCTANCGCCAGGTCCAGCGCCAGGGCTCCGGTGGGCACCGTCTCGATCGACATGGAGCCCTTGTCGCCCATCTTCATGACGGCACCGGTTCCNAACTGCTTCTCGATCTGGCCCAGGGCCATGTCGAGGGCCTTGGTGCGCTCGGCNCCCGCCTCAAGGTCGCCACCGCTCATCGTCCTGCCATGCTTCGCCATGTTTGTTGCTCCGTTCTCTCCGGACCCTCGTGGTCCTGGTCAGGTTTCTGGATGTCTGTCGGAGTTGTTGCCGGCGACTCTAGGAAAGGCCTGTGACAACGGGTCCGGAANGAATGACAACAGCGTAATTGCGAACAGGCGTTCGATGCAAGTATTCTCCTCCGAATCGGTCNTGGATGGCACGGGAACTACCGTCGGAGGCCATGGATGACCAGCTCACCCCCGAAGAGAAGCGGACCGCCCACGCCGAACGGAACCCCGACCTCCGTGAACGCCTGGACCCGATGGCCTGGCACTGCACCCAGGAGGCCGGAACCGAACGGGCCTTCACCGGCACCTACTGGGACGAGAAGCGAACCGGAACCTACCGCTGCGCAGCGTGCGACGCCGTGGTGTTCGACAGCGCTGCCAAGTTCGACTCCGGGTGCGGCTGGCCGAGCTTCATGGCTCCGGCCGAGGACGCTCTGGTTGACGCCCGGGCCGACACCAGCCTCGGCATGGTTCGGACCGAGACCACCTGCGGCACGTGCGGTGCCCACCTCGGCCACGTGTTCCCTGACGGCCCGGCACCTACTGGTGACCGCTACTGCATCAACTCGGCCTGCATCGTGCTCGATGAGCAGGCCCCAGCCTGACCGACGCGGTCAGCCAGTCAGGGCGAATCGCTCTAGCACCTCGTAGGCGGCGCCGTCGGGCAGCAGGTGGCTAGCCACCAGGCACACCTCACCCACCGGGAACTCGGCCGCCAGCGGAACCCCAACCGAGCCCGGGGGCGCCGGGGCCCCTAGACGGGCCAAGGTGAGGTGCCCCACAAAGGGCCGGTCCTCGGGTGGCTCCCCCACCAGGGCCGTCCGGGCCACCACGGAGGCGGCCAGCACGTCGAGGCCGGATACCGGAACCACCACGGCGTGCCCGCCCAGCACGGTCGTCGCCGGCCCCATGGCGGCCACCGCCGCGTCGGCGTTCAGCCCGGCTAGGGCGGTGCTGGCCTCGCCCGGGTCCACCTCGCCCAGGAACCGCAGGGTCACGTGCCACTGGTCGTGGTGGGTCCAGCGCACCCCCGGGGCCGCCGGTCGGTCCAGTCGGGCCAGTACGTCCAACACCTCGGGCGGTGGGAGGACGGCGACAAAGCACCGCATGCGGGCCTCCGGCTACTGGTCAGTGCCCGGCGCGGTCTAGCAGGCGCAGGCGCAGGGCGTCGAGGACCGAAATAACCGTGAACTGACGGGTCCGCGTCCGGTCGAACGGCCACCGGACCCGCACCGACTCCACGACCCCGTCCACACAGGTGGCCATCCAGACTGTGCCCGGCTCTTGGCCGTCCTGCGGGTCGGGCCCCGCCACCCCGGTTACGGCCACCGACGCATCGGCCCCCAGCAGTCGGCACACCCCGATGGCCATGGCCTCGACGGCGGCTTCCCCGACCACCGGGCCGTCGGGAACGCCCAGGAGCGAGCGCTTGACGTCGCCGTCGTAGGCCACCATCGATCCCACGTAGGCCCGACTGGAACCCGGCACCTCGGTAAGGCGGGTCCCGACCATCCCACCGGTCATCGACTCGGCGGTGGCCAGCCGGAGCCCCTGATCGACCAGTAGGTCGAGGACGACCGACTCCATGGTCTGGTCGTCCACCCCAAACACGATGGGCCCCACGATGCTGCGGACACGCGCCTCCTCGTCGGCCAGCAGGGCGTCGGCCTCGGGTCCGCTAGCCGCCTTGGCGGTGATCCGGATCTTCAGGCCCTCCATGCCGCTGGCCAGGAAGGCCAGCGTCGGCCCGCCCTCGGTATCCAGGCGGTCGATCTCGTCGGCCAGGTCCTCGGCCAGCCCTGACTCCGACTGGCCCCACGTGCGCAGTGTCCGCGACCGGATGACGCTGGCGATCCCAGCCCGCCGCTTCAGGTCGGGCAGGACCGTGCCCTCCACCATCTGGCGCATCTCCCAGGGCACCCCGGGCACCGCGTAGAGGACCCGGGGGCTGTCGTCGCCCCCCTCGCCCACTGGGCACACCAGGCCGGGCGCTGTACCTGGCATCTGCTCGATGGCCCGAGCTCCGACCGGCACATCGGCCTGTCTCAGGTTGTTGGCCGGCATGGCGCGCCCCCGGCCACCGAACACTGCCTCAATCCTCTCCACCAGGGCGTCGTCCCGGACCAGGTCCACGCCCAGCACCTCGGCCACCACATCCCGGGTGATGTCGTCTTGGGTGGGTCCCAGGCCCCCGGTCACGATCACGGCGTCGGCCCGGCCCAGGGCTTCGGACAGGGCATCGCGCATCCGATCCCGGTTGTCGCCCACCGCGGTGTGGCGATGGCAGTCGATGCCGGCCAGGGCCAACTGCTCCCCGATCCACGACGAGTTGGTATCGACTATTTGGCCCAGCAGTAGCTCGGTTCCGACCGCCACCACCTCGCAATGCACGACGTCCTCCCTCTCCGCGGTGGTTAGCCGGACCGCGACCCGGTGGGGCTGGTGGCCCTGCTCCCGTCCCGCAGGTACTGGGCGCCGGTCACCAGGGTGAAGGACACGGCCAGCCACAGGGCGACGTCGACCACCAGGTCGGCGTCACGCATTGGTGGCATCACGGCGACCAGTAGCGCCATACCCTGGACGATGGTCTTCCACTTCGCCGACCGGCGGGCCGGCACGGCTAGCCCCTGCCGGGCGAACCACAGGCGGTAGAGGGTGATGGCTAGTTCCCGGACGGCCAGCAGGACGACCGGCAGCCAGGCGTAGCGACCCACCATGGCCAGGCAGACGGCCACGCCGATCACCACCACCTTGTCGGCCAACGGGTCCAGGAACGCCCCCCAGCGGCTGATCGTGCCCCGGCGGCGGGCCAGGACGCCGTCGAAGTAGTCGGTGGCGGCCAGCACCGAGCCGAGGGCGAATCCGGCCCATGTCGCGCCGTCACGGTCCTCGGCGCCCAGCACGAGGGCGAACAGGACTGGCGCCAGGATCAGGCGGGCCAGGGTGACCAGGTTGGCCGGAGAGACCACTGTCCGGAGGTGCCTCATGCCGCCACCAGGTCAGGTCCGAGCGCCCCGGTCACCGTGACGTCGGCGAACCGGCCAACCGGCAGGGCGGAAGGAACGATCACTATGCCGTCGATCTCCGGCGCCTCGCGGTGGGTGCGTCCCACTCCTGGCTCGTCGACCAGCACGGTCACTGTGCGCCCGATGAGGGCGTCTCGCCGGTTAGCCGTGATCCGATCCTGGATCTCGCCCAGCTCGTGGAGGCGTTCGGCCACCAGGCTTGGAGCCACCTCGCCGTCCAGGGAGGCGGCGTGGGTCCCCTCCTCGCGGCTAAAGGCGAAGAACCCGCACCAGTCCAGGTTGGCGGCCTCCACGAAGGCCAGCAGGGCGTCGTGGTCCTCCTCGGTCTCGCCCGGGTAGCCGACGATGAAGTTGGAGCGCAGGGCGGCTTCGGGCTCGACGCATCGGATGTGGGCAATGCGCTCCAGGAAGCGCTCGCTGTCGCCCCACCTCCGCATGCGGCGCATCAGCGGGGGCGATACGTGCTGGAGGGACAGGTCGAAGTACGGGACGCCGGTGGCACAGATGGTGGCCACCAGGCGGTCGGTCAGGTCCGACGGGTACAGGTACAGCAGGCGGACCCGGTCCACCAGGTCGGCTACCGCCTCGACCAACGGCACGATGGCCCGCTCGCCCTCCCCCTGGTCGCGGCCGTAGGAGGCGAGGTCCTGGGCTACCAGCACCACCTCGCGGGCGTCCAGGGCGTCCACCTCGTCCAGGATGGAGGCCGCCGTCCGGCTGCGCTGCGGACCACGGAAGGTGGGGATGGCGCAGAACCCGCACGACCGGTCGCACCCCTCGGCGACCTTCACGTAAGCCCACGGGCGGGCCGCTGCCGGACGGGGCAGGTTCAACAGGTCGAAGGAGGGGAGCTCCGGCGTCGGCGCATCGGGACGTCGCCCGAGGGTCACCGGCACCCCGAACCCAGCCACCCGGTCGACCTCAGGCAGGACGNNNGCCAGCTCGTCGCCGTACCGCTCGGCCATGCAGCCGGTGACCACCAGGCGAGCACCGTTCCGCTGCTGGTCGGCCAAGGCCAGCACGGTGTCGACCGACTCCTGGCGGGCATCTTCGATGAATGCGCAGGTGTTGACCACAATCAGGTCGGCGTCGGACGCCCGATCCACCGACGAGAAGCCGTCAGCGACCAGCACACCCTCAAGCTTGTCCGAGTCCACCTGGTTCTTCGGGCAGCCCAGCGTGACGAGGTGGTAGGTCCCTTCGCCCATGATCGGCTTAGGCTACGCGCTCGACGTGGCTCAGCCGGTCTGTACTCAGGCCGTGGCTCCGGTGGCCGCCAGCCAGACGAGGACGACGCCGTACACGCCCAGCAGGATTACCGCCTCGCCGCGGCTGATCCGGCGCCCGGTGCGCATCAGCGCGATCACCATCCAGCTCACCGCCACCATGACAAGCAGGCTGCCCACTGGCAGCCGGGCCACTTCGTCGTGCGGCTTGTTGCCGTTGGCCAGGAACACCGCCGACCCGACAGTAAGGCTGTTGAACAGGTTGGAACCCAGCAGATTGCCGAAGACCAGACCCGACTCGCCGCGCCGGGCGGCGGCCAGCACCGTGAGGAGTTCAGGCTGCGTTGTGCCCAGGGCCACGAGGGCAAAACCGACAAAGCCACCTGTCCACCCCATCTGGTCGGCGATCCCTGTGGCGGCGCGGACGACCAGGTGAGCGAACCCTACGGTTCCAACCAAGCCGACGAAGGTCCACACCCAGGGTCCCGGACCTCCACCCCCGTCTGAGGTGACACCAGCATCAACGCCCTCGCCGAGGCGGACGACGGCCCCCAGGGCCACCACCATCAGCAGCGCCATGCCGACCCCCTTGAGGACCGACGGCTGACCGAAGTAGGCAGCCAGGGCGAAGACCGTGACGCCGGTAGCCGACAGCGCCGCCTGACGCTTGACGCCCCTCTGGATGACGACGCCGCCAAAGGCCAGCACCGGCACCGAGAGGACCAGTGTCAGGTTCGCTACGTTGGCCCCGACGATGTTGCCGATCCCCAGGGCCGTCCCCTCGGCCCCCTCGGTGAGCGTGGCGACAGTCGAAACGACCAGCTCCGGAGCGCTCGTTCCGAAGCCGATGATCAGGGCACCGACCACCACGGTCGAGATGTTTACGCGCGCAGCCAGCTTTGCCGCACCGTCCACGAACCGGTCGGCAGACAGCGTGAGGCCCACCATGGCGAGGAGAAGGAGGAGGAGGTTCTGGACCACGCTCTGACGCTACCGGCCGCCGGCCGGCGGCCTAGAGGCCCTGTTCGGTGAGGTTCTCGAGCCCGTCGGCCACGATGAGCACCTCGCGGGCCTTGGAACCAGTCGACGGGCCCACCACCCCGGCCTCCTCCAGCAGGTCCATCAGCCGGCCCGCCCGGGCGAAGCCCACCCGCAGCTTGCGCTGCAGCATCGAGGTGGAGCCCAGCTGGCTGGACACCACCAGCCGCCGGGCCTCCTCGAACAGCTCGTCGTCGTCCGAGGTGCCGGCGGTGGCCGGTCGGGTCGAGTCCTCGGTGATGTCGGGCGCCGTCCGGACACTGGCGGTCTTGTCGACCGGACCGGTCGGATCGTGGGCCTCGACCTCGGCCTCTTCGGCGTCAGCCGCCGTCCGGGCCTGGGCCGTCCAGAACTCCACGACCTGGCGGACCTCGTGCTCGTCCACCCACGCACCCTGGATGCGCTGGGCCACGCTGGAGCTCGGGCCGAGTAGAAGCATGTCGCCCCACCCCACCAGGCGTTCGGCGCCCTGCTGGTCGAGGATGACCCGGCTGTCGGCCAGGCTGGACACAGCGAAGGCCAGGCGGGCCGGGATGTTGGCCTTGATGACGCCGGTGATGACGTTGACCGACGGACGCTGGGTAGCCACCACCAAGTGGATGCCCACGGCCCTGGCCATCTGGGCCAGGCGGCAGATGGAGTCCTCCACGTCGCGGGCGGCCACCATCATGAGGTCGGAGAGCTCGTCGACCACCACGAGGATGAACGGCAGACGCTGGTACGAGACCGGCTCGCCGTCCTCGTCGGCCANGCCCAGCGGCGCCCGCAGGTCGCCCCGGTCGAACGCCGCGTTGTAACCACTGATGTCACGGAACCCGCAGGTGGACAGGAGGTCGTAGCGGCGCTCCATCTCCCGGACGGCCCAGTGCAGGGCGTTGGCCGCCTTCTTGGGGTCGGTCACTGGAGCAGTTAGCAGGTGTGGCACACCCTCGTACTGGCCCATCTCGACCCGCTTGGGATCTACGAGGATCATCCGCACCTGGTCGGGTGTAGAGCGCATCAGGATCGAGGTGATGAACGAGTTGATGCACGATGACTTGCCAGCCCCCGTAGCCCCGGCGATCAGGAGATGGGGCATGGTGGCCAGGTTCAGCATCACCGAGCGTCCGCTGATGTCGCGACCGATGGCCGCCTCTAGCGGATGCCGGGCCTTAGCCGCCTCGGGCGAGGCGAGGATGTCGCCCAGGGCCACCACCTCGCGGTCCTCATTGGGGACCTCGATGCCGATGGCCTGCTGACCGGGGATGGGGGCAAGGATCCGGACGTCGGCGGCGGCCAGGGCATAGGCGATGTCCTTGTTGAGGCTGGTGACCCTGGAGACCTTGACCCCTTCGCCCAACTGGAGGGCGTAGCGGGTAACGGTCGGGCCTACGGTCATCTCGACTAAACGGGTCTCGACCCCGTGGGCGGCTAACGCCTCCTGGAGGCGATGGCCTCGCTCCTCCACTGCCTTGGCGTCGACGTCGTGGGTCTCCTGGCGGGCCAGGTACTCCAGGGGCGGCAGGCGCCAGGGCGAGTCGGCCACCGCAGCCCCCAGCTCGATGGTGAGCTGTTCGCCGGCCTCCGGTGGCACCACCTT
>JGI24816J26688_1000301_pt1 | contig 12198 bp, 8 predicted proteins | sample METZYME_3_250m_FD_26688 | JGI IMG/M metagenome (IMG submission 26688)
GGCAGTTTGTATTTGAGATCATTGGCTCCCTCTTGGAGCATCACGATGCAGTTGAAACGGTGTTCCCTGACCGGAAACGTCAATGTTTCTCCATTAAGCTCCAACGATATTTCCTTTAAGTCGTCCTTGCATTGCCCCTTAACGACGGCGAGGGGATAAGGCAGGGTTTCTCCGTCCCGATAGTTGAGAAATGAGATTTCCGGGCTGGCCGATGCGCATAGGACAAAAAGGAATAAGGTAATGAGGGATATGACTGGCTTCATATTATTTCTTCTTAGGTTTTTGCTTCTTGGATCCGGGAGCCTTGCGTACGCCGGTCACGCGCTCATAGTCGATCTTTTCGCCCTTCTTCGGATACTCGTTCAGAGCCGCCTGCAGGCTCTTGCGGACGGTGCTTAGTTCTACCGTATCGCCCAGAGGTTTCTCTTCGCGAACGTCATTGATCACGTCGAAGAAGCGACCGTCTCGATAGAGCTTGTAGCGCTTGTTGCGCGCCCAGGCGACCTCCCAATGGGAATACATCACGTCGAATTGCTTCGAGAACGGCCGCGGAAAGTAGTAGCCGTAAATCCACTCCCGCTTCTTGCCTTCTCCCCCTAGGCATTGGGGCCAAAAGCTCCACCCGTCCCCTTGCGTGATTTTCTTAGCCGGTAGATTTGCGGCCTCGACGATGGTCGGAAAAAGATCCGAAAAGCAGATCAGGTCCTTGTTCACCTGGCCGGCCTTGATACGCCCCGGAAGGTTGACGATCAACGGCACCTTGGTGCCATGGTCGTGGGTGTAGCCCTTGCCACCCTTGCGCTGCGTACCGAAAAAGTCGAGGGTGAGGGCGGAGTTCGTCCCGTTGTCCGCCACGAAGATCATCAAGGTGTTCTCACGCAGTCCGAGCTCGATCAAAGTGTCCTCGATCCGTCCGACGCAGTGATCCATGTAAGCCACCATGTCGATGAAGTTCTGCTTCGCATTCTTGCTCTTTCGGTCCTTGCTTCGTGGGGTCGGGTGAAAAGGATTGTGCGGGAGGTTCATCGGGTAGTAAGCGAGAAACGGCTTGTCCTTGTTCGTCTTGATGAAGTCGATCAGGTAATCCGCGATGATCGTCGATCCGTAGTCGTCCTCGCCGTGGTTGATGACCTTGCCGTCATGCATCAGCGAGGGTTTCCAATAACGACTGCGTTCAGTCCCGGGAATATTCCAGACGCAATGCCGGTCAAAACCCGCTTCCACGGGCGAGATCCCGCTTTGGGCCGTCAATAACTGCCACTTCCCCGCCACGGCCGTTGCGTAGCCCTGGGCTTTGAAATGATTGGCGAAGGTCGGTTCGCCCTTGGGGAAGACTCCAAAATCCACGTAGTTGAAAACGTTCGACTTTCCGGTCATCAGATTCACGCGACTGGGCGTGCACAACGGCGTCGAGTGGCAGTGCTCGAAGCGCATGCCTTTGGCCGCAAGCGCGTCCAGGCGCGGCGTCGAGAATTCCTTGCTCCCGTAGGCGCTGAAACATTCATACCCGACGTCATCCGCCATGATCAGCACGATGTTTAGTTTTTTGGCCGCGCTGCAAATGACTGACGATAACATCAGGGAGACAAAAGCGATGGATCTTAAAAAAGTCATAAGGTTGGACGGTTAGGTAGGTCGGGTTTCTGTTGAAGGCTATTGGCTCGTCGGACGAATCTCATCAGCATGCTACCTCGCAAATCGTATGGGCACTTCACAGAAGGTTAGGGCTGCGAAGTCGTTTGAGCCCCAGATGATGGCTTGCTCCTGCCTCCATTTGCCCCCTCTGACGTAGGACAGGTTCTTGGCCCCGGAGGGCCCGGCCTCCTCCTTCACTTGATCGTCGTTGATGAAAAAGATAATATTTGGTCGATTGCGCGGAGCCCCCTTTTTTTTATCTCTCTGCTGAGCAGATGCGCCAACCGCGAGTACTGAGATGAGGGCGATGGGAAAGAGGGATAAGAACGGCTTCCGATCATTTTCATTTGTTAATTTCTTTCTCGAAGCGTATTCTTCTCGATGAAAGCCCAAGTTGCCACTCCCCAGGCGTTTTCAGTCATGCAAATCGGGCTGTGAAGAAATTTTCTGGTGGGGTCTTTCTTGTTCAAACAACAGGAGCCGGCCGGGTAAGCGGCGATATCCTTGGGCAACTGAAAGTAGTCATAGGAAATCTTCAGTTGGTCGAGGGAATCCCGAAACTTCTTGGTGTTGAGTCCACCCTGCACCAGGCGCAACTTAAGCGATTCTCGAATGGCCTTGGTTTTCTTTCCGTATTCAGGCACGTAATTGCGGGCCTTGGGATCGGTAAAACTGGTGCCCCCTCCCGCGTCCAAGTGCCACTTGCCCGCCATGAGGGTGGCGTAGTCATGGCCCTCAAGGGCCTCCGCTATGGTGACGCACTGGCGGTTGAGGTAGCCTTGATAGGCGGGCGGCCTGTCTTTGCCCCGGTTATTGTTGGGTGACTGGGTCATGTGCCCGATTCCGACCTCGTGGGGATGGAGCCCGGTCATCAGGGTGGCTCTGGTGGGGCAGCATCGCCCGCTGTTGTAGAACTGGGAGAAGCGCACGCCGCCCTTGGCGAGGGCGTCGAGGTTCGGGGTGTCGATCTCTCCTCCATGGTAACCGAGGTCGGAAAACCCCATGTCGTCCACCATGATGAGGATGACGTTGGGACGCTCGGCGTCGTCGGCGTTCAGCCAGCCGAAGGCCCAGTTGAGTGAGAGGAAGAGTATGCTTATGGCGTTTTTCATGAAGGTGTTGAGCCGTAGGTATCTATAGCTTGATCGTAATAGGGTCGGCAACTTATCCGTTGGGATCTTCCGCTTTGCGGTAGAGAAAGGAGTCGCTGGTGAGGAGGGAGACGATGAGCTGCTTCATGCTGCCGCCGTTTTGGACGTAGGCCTGGTCGGCGCGGCGCAGGGTGGATGCGTCGAGGAGTGTTTCGTTGCGGCCCATGAAGTAGCGGAAGGCGTGGCGGATGAAGACCCGGCGGACGCGTGGCGAGTCGGCCAATTTGCGCACCATTGCAACTGCGTCGGGCACTTCAACGTTGAGCGCCTTGAGTCCACTGTTGTTGATCGCGCCGGAGGTAACGACCGGCTTGCCAAGCTCCCTGGTCCGCCAGCGGCCGAAGTGGTCGAACATCTCGAAGGGCAGGCCTACCGGGTTGGTATTCTGGTGGCACTTCCAGCAGTAAGCCTCCTCGGTGACCTTCATTTTCTCCCGGAGGGTGAGGGTCTCGTCGTTGGGGAGCTGGGCGTCCACGGTGATCGGTAGGTCGGGGATAATGCCGCCGAGGAGGTTGCCCCGCACCCAGAGGCCGCGCCGGATCGCGTCGTTGTCGAAATTGCCGCTCTTGGCGACCAGCCAAGCGGGTTGCGTCAGGATGCCGGCCCGCTGGGAGCCGGGCAAAGCAACCGGCTGATCGGGAACCCATTTCCAGTCGGGCGGCAGGCTGTAGGCGAGGTGGGCCCCCAGGTTTCTGGCACGGGCCCTGGTTGGTTTCTTGGTTTTCGAGTCGATGCCGTACTGGACGAAACTCTTGTTGGTGGTGAGTAGTTCACGCAAGACGTTCTTGTCCTTTTCGTAGAAGTGCATGATGAGCCGGTCGGTGTCGCTCACCAGGACCTCCGGTACGTGGTTGCGGTTGAGTGCCTCGTCCTTGAAGACGTCGGGTGCGCCGCCGTACTCGAAGTACTCGCGGAAAAAACCGAGGATGCGGGGCTTTTGCAGCTTGGGGTCTTCGAGCATGCGACGGATTTGAGCCGCGACCTCTTCGTCGGTGGCGAGCTTCCCTGTGGAGGCGGCCTTGAGCAACTCGGCATCCGGGCGCGTGTCGGTCAGGGCGTAGGCGAGGGCGTAGGCGATTTCACGGGGAGCTAACAGGGCCCGGCCCAGCTCGTCGGGTTCGCCTTGGGCGAGCTCGGAGCGGTAGAGGGCCTCAGGCTTGAGCAAGACGGCGGAGATCAGGTTGCGTACCCCGAGGAGCTTGCCGTCGGACTTCATGCTCTTCATCGAAAAAGTCAGGAGGCGCGCCTGCTCTTCGAGGGTAGGGGAGCGGAGGAGAACGCGGTCGAACAACCACTGGATGGCGGCATCGACCTTCGCCTCGGTGGGCGGGGTGTCTTTTGGGTGGATGAGAGTAAAGAGCTGGTTGGGGGTGGAGTTCCCCTTGGATGTCTTGCCGTTGATGAGGCGGAGTTCGGTCAGTTGCTTGGCTGCATTGGCGGCATTGGCCATCAGTTGGTTGAGATCCGCTCCGGCGAGGACGTACTGGTTGTCGTAGTCGCGGAAGCCGTGCCCGCCTGACTTCAAGGTGAAAGGGCGCACGTACTTGCCGTTCTTGGCGACGGAGCGGATGCCGGACTCGTAGACCGAGGGCCGGATGCGCCAGATGCGGGGCGGCGACCAGGCAGGGCCGAAGTCCTCGGCGCCGAAAAGCCGTTCGTGCTTCACGTAGTTGCCCGCCCCGGGCCGCAACAGTTTGTTTTCCGGTTTCCGGCCACCCTTGAGGAATTCGGCCCGGATCCATTGGATGAGGCTGTGGCGCTCGGCGGTGGTGGGCTGGGACTTTTTCTTCGGTGGCATCTGGCCCAGCTCCAGTTGGTGCAGGACCTTTTCCCAGCTGGCGAGGTCGGGGCCGCTGACGAGGTTTCCCTCGATTCCCTCAAGGGAGAGGTCCCCTTTGGAGGTATCCTTGTCATGGCAATCCATGCAGTAGTTGTCGATCAGGGGCGCGACGAGTTTCCGAAAACCCTCTTTGTCCGGTTTCCCTTGCGCCGCAAGCGCCAAGAACGAAATGGCAACTGCCACTGTGTGCCAGGCCTTCATTTTTTCTCGGTTAGCTCCAGGCTGGAAAGAATCACGCGCAAGCCGACGTTGGCGAACTCCCCGGATTTGTCCTTGTGCCCGGCTGAGTTGCGGAATCCGGCCTGGCAGTATTCGGATGTGCTGGACCAGGCCCCACCACGGATAACCACGTTTCCTTCCTTGATTCTTTGTACCCAGGGATCAAGGCCTCCGGGGAGCGCGTTGACGTAGCGATCAGCGCAGATCTCGTTCACGTTTCCGTGCATGTCATGAATGCCCCAGGCATTGGGTTCGTACGACCCGATCGGGGCCGGACGCTTGCCGGTGCCGTCGTTGCTGCTTCGATCGCTGTAGTAGAAGTCGGAGTCCTGGCGGAGGAGTTCGGCATCGGCGAAGTTGGCAAACCGGGCCAGTTCCCTCGGCGAATCACCAAACGAGTACCGGTCGCCGGAGCCTGCCCGGCAGGCGTACTCCCACTCCGCTTCGGTCGGCAAGCGATAACTCCAGCCCTTGGGTAGCATCCCGGCTTTCGATTCCGCGGCATTCAGGTTTTTCGTGAATCCCGAAACGCCGGAGGGTTCGATCGTCGTAAGAGGTGCGTTGCAGAAGTTGAACGGAATAAAGCCGCTCGGTCCGCGGAGCGGTTTTGTCCGTCCGTAACGGGCCCGGCTGTAGTCGCCGAGGGCAACTTCATATTTGCTGATCCAGAAGCCCTTGCTGATCGTCGCATCCACGGGCGCTGCGTCGCGGGTTTGCGGGGTCGGCGGTCCATCGATTCCCATCCGAAACTTGCCCGGCGGGCACCAGCAGAAGACCATGCCCAGGCTGTTGATCCATTCGTCGCCCGGCTTGGGATTGCCGGGAGGCAGCTTGGTGGTCGCAACGTTGCGTTTGCGCGACGACGTGACGTGGACGGTTTTGTTTTTCGGCAACGAGAACCGGGCCCATATTTCCTGTTTGCCGCCCGACTGTTTCTCAACCTCGGCCTGGACCGCATCCATCGCCTCGCCGAGCGGTCGGTCCCTTGCCGTCAAATGACGGGCCAGGCTTCCTGCCAGCGCAGAAGGTGTGCCGACGGGAAGGGTTTTTCCGGGCGCCGCCGCATAACAAATCATGCCGCCGGGCAAGGTCTTCGGGTCGATGGCCATCAGGCCTTGCTGGTTTTCCTTTGCCTTGGGATATTTGTAGGCGCAGTCGAGCACGAGCAGGTTCAGTCGGGCGTGGCTTCGCATGCGAAACTCCCGGACCAGGTCATCTATCCGGTAGGGAGTACTGCCCTTTGTGCTCCAGATCCCTGAGTCGGGCTCGTAGTAGTACTCCTTTTCCTTCTCACCGTCCGGCTTTTCGATCGTTCTCGAGAGCTTGCGGTCGAAACCGCTGCCGTATCCACAGTAATACACCAGCGACACGCCGCCATTCGGGCAAGTGGGAAGGAAGGCTTCGAACTCCCGGCGAAAATCCTTCTCGACGTTTTCCTTAACCGTTACCGTGAAGCCGGCTTGCTCCAGTGCCTTGGCCAGCTTTGTCACGTTGGCTTTCGCCTCGGGAAGCTGGTGCGCGCCATAGTCGGAGTTGGCAATCAGCAAGGCGGTCCTGTCCGCAGCAAAGAGAGGAACGCACGGCAGGAAGGCGAGCAAAGACAGTAAAGGCTTGGCGCGCATGGGGCTGATCGGGTGCCCTCGAGACTAGGAGAGCAATGCTTCTAACGGACCGTCTCCCCGGGCTGCGCCCTTGAGCATGGCGTCGCGTACACCAAAGTATTCCCGCTTGTCCCCGGCGACCTGCAACAAGGTGACGTAGAGGTTGCCGATCTCGCGGTGACCGTCCTGCATGTAGTGGGGAAAGTCGAGGTAGCGACCGCCTTTGAGACCGGTGTTCTTGCCCGGGATCAGGACGAAGGGCCATTGCCCGCAGCGACTGTGGTGAGCCTCGGCGGCGTCGGAAAGGTAGACGATGACCGTGTTGTCCAGCATCGTGCCGTCGCCTTCGGGCACGGCTTCCAGTTTCTTCATCAGGTCGGCCATGAGCTGGAAATGAAACTTGTGAATCTTGACCTTGAGCTGGCCGGGGCTCATGTCCTTGAAGCTTCCGCCGTGTCCGATGCTATGCTTGCCCAGGTCAATGCCCAGCCCGGTGAACTTCACGCTAAAATAGGGATTTCCCACCCCGGACGCGATGGTGATGGAATTGGTCAGCCCACCGATCAGGGCGGCCGCCGCGACGTCGAACTGGGCGTCGAGCCGATCGGACTCGACCTCCGACTTGAACTTGTCGGTGACTTTCGGGGCGATCCGTCGCAAGGTGCCTTCGATCTCGCCGAGACGGCTCTGGCGGTTGCGCATGTCCTCGTAACCCTTGAGATGAGCCTGCAGCTTGTTTCGTTCGGTGCCGGCGACTTGACCATGGAGGCGCTTGACGTCGTCGCGCAGGAAATCGAGCAGGTTGGTCTTGGCGTTGAACTCGGCCTTGGAATTGCCGCCTGCAACACTGCCGAAGAGCGCCCCGTAGGCGGTCATGGGCTGGCAGATGGTGGGGGTGGGCTGTCCCTTCCCCCAGGCCGAAGAGTTGTAGATGACGTCATGTTCCTTGCGGTCGGAGATGCCGATGCCGAAGTGCGGGAAGATGCCGCCGAGTTTCTTGCCCAGGGCGACGTCGATGGTCTCGCCGGCCGGCATTCCGCTGCTGCCTACGCCGCTGCCGCAGTTGTAGGCGCCCAGTGCCCCAAAGTCGTTCGAGTGACCGCCGCCGGCAATCCGTCCGGATAGCCCGTTGATTACGGTCAAACGGTCCTGCCAAGCCTTGATCGGATGAAGCGATTCGGGCAATTCCTTGCCAACCAGAGATTCATCGACCATCTCGGTCACTCCCTGCATATTCGGAACCTTGGGTTTGCCAACGTGAACGTTCGGACGCTTGTAACCAATTGGCGTGACGTGAGGAGGCTCCAGTCCATTGCCCTCCACCAGAAATACAAAACGCGGCGGAAGTTTGGCCCCGGCAGCCAGCGCCTTTATTTGCGAGAGGATGGGCGAAAGCAGCAGTCCTCCAGCCGTTGCACCGGAAGTTCTGAGAAACTGTCGTCGGCTGTTCATGACTCAAATGGTAGGGTGGGAGAGTGCTTTGTCAACGGATGTGTGCGGCTTTCGGTGGATTTTCATGGGCTACCTGTTTGTCTTTTATTCAGGTTTTCCAGGCACCGAGTTGACGGTGGCGTGGATGGTCTGCTCCACGGGTGTTCCATCCTTGGACTTGAGGGTGAAGCTCAACGAGATCGGCGGGTTTACCGTGACGATTCCCTTTTCGTCGGTGCGGTGGGCGAGGTCCTCCTTGTCGATGCCCGGGACCTCGATGGAGATGGTCTTCGGGTCGACCAGGCGAACCGCCCCCAGCTCGACCTGCGGGGGCTTGGCGTTCGGGTTGTTCTTGTCTTTCTTGTCGGATTCCCGAACGGCGGAGAAGGCCGATGCCCGGACGGACGCGGGATCGAGCTCCGAGGCGAAGCGCAGGCGCAACCCGGTCGAGGTCGCGTCGGCGCCCGACACGCCACGGACCGGCTCCCCGGTGTGACGGATCCGGTAGATGGCGCCGTCGTGGCGTGCGGAGGTGTCCCAGCCTTTCTGGCAGGTCAGAGCCACTGCCGTCGAGAAGCCGTCGAACTCGCGGTAGCCCGCGCCTTTGCGGTCAACTTCCTTCAGTTTCTTGCGTTTATTCTCGGGGTCCGGCGCCATGGACTGGGGGTTCCACACAGCGAAAGTCTCACCGTCGGGGGCCACGAAGATATGGGCGTTGACCGGGTCAAACACATTGCTGCTACCGCTGCGGATACCCTGGAGCTTGCCCTCGATGGTCTTGCCGGTCTTCGTGTCGGTCCAGGTATAAACCCAATGGTAGTCCGTGAGCCGGTCGTTCTTGTCTTTGGTGTCGATGCGCCGGGGGCTGACAGTATAACGTCCGTCCATGGACTGGCTACCATCGAAATACCCGTGCCGCGAATGCCCGGCTGACACCGGCGTCGTCAGTGCCACAGAAAAGACGATTGTCGGGATGATCAGTTTCATTTATCCTCTCCCACCGGTTCAGCGGCTATTCGTTCACAGACCATGAGGTTCATGTCGCCGTCGGATTCGAACTTCGTCGGTCGGCCCTTGCCCGTCTCGCGGTAGCAGATGGTCAGTTTATCGCCCTCGAGCGTGTACAATGCGAGGTAGGTTTTTTCCTGGTCCCCCTCTTTCCCGGCGAACCCGACGAGGTCGATGGTCTTGGGTGAAGCGGATTCATCGAGCGTGCAGCGTTTCCAGGCGCAGTTGGACAGGCCGTTTTTAAGCTCGCGCTTGCCGTCGCCGCGAAGGACTTGGATCTCGTCTTTGCTCACCACCAGGGACGGGAACTTCTCGTCGCCGGTCTTCTTGTCCTTCTTATAACCGAGACGGCTCATCCGATCCCTGCCGTCGTCTTGGAACTCAGCGATCTTCCAGGTCCCGACCATGGCGTCGCGGTCCCCGGCCAAGGCTGTCGGCGAGCCTGCCAGAAACGCAAGCGTGAACGATAGCGTTGAGAATAGTATGTGCTTCATAGACCCAGCCTCTAGAAAAGTTCGGCGATCGGTTCGCTGCCGGTATTCGCATAGGGCACCGGCCGACCGTCAACATCGTAGGTACCCTCGTGATCGATTTCCAGTGCCTTGCAGATGGTGGCAAAAAAATCACCAGCACTGATCGGACGCTCCGCCACCTCGACTGCGTCCGGTGAGGTCTTGCCGATCACTTGTCCGGTCTTGAGCCCGGCGCCGGCAAGCACCGTGGTCCAGCACTTGGCGTAGTGCCCGGCGCCCTTGTGATGGTTGTTGCCGCCGCCGACGCCCGCAACAGGGCCGCGGCCGAACTCACCCATCCACACCACGAGCGTGGTCTCGAGCAGGCCGCGTTGGCGCAGGTCCTCGATGAGCGCGGAAAACCCGATATCGAGTTCTGGGCTGCGTTTCAGTACTGGCTTTGCGGCACCACCGTGATGGTCCCAGCCACCCCAGCTGATCTCGACAAAGGCGACCCCGGCCTCGACCAGGCGCCGAGCTTGCAGGCATTGCTGGCCGAACCCGCTCTTGCCGTACATGTCGCGGATCTTCTGGGGTTCGCTTTTATAGTCGAAGGCTTTGGTCTGATCCGATCGCATCAACTCGACTGCTTTGCGATAGCTCGCAGCGTGTGCGTGGATCTGCGGGGAATCGAAGCGTTCGCCTTCACGCTCCTGCGTTTCCTGGAGCAGCGCGATGCGCGCATCAGCACGCGGCGAAATGGGCGGGCGCAGGTTTTCAATGCTGCTGCCGGCGAGCATCATCGGGGCATAGTCAGCGCCCAGCGCACCGGATCGCTGAAATTTCTTCGGTACCCGCGAAGCGCCGAGGTTGATGTAGCTGGGCAGCCCGGTGTCCGGGCGTCCGAGTTCGCGCGCGACAATGGCGCCGACACTGGGATAATCGATCGCGACGTTCGCGCGGTAGCCCATGTGCATGAGGTACTGGCCGGCATCATGGTTGTTCAGGCCGGTGTTCATTGTTCTGATCAAGGCCAGATCTTGCATCTGCCTGGCAAGGCGCGGCAGGTGTTCGCTGATTTCGATGCCGTCAACACTGGAGTTGATCTTTTTATAATCGGGTTCCACATCCGGGATGGTGAAGGAGTGGGTCTGGCTCGGGCCACCGTCCATCCATAGCAGGATGCAGCTCTTTATCCGCTGCCGCCCGTTCTCAGCGGCATTGGCACGCGCGGCGAGCATGGGCAGCCAGCCTGACATGGATGCGCCGAGGACGCCGAGCGAGGACATCTGCAGCCAGCGCCTTCGGGAGATGCATTGCTCNGGGGAGCGCTTAAGGAAAATGTTTGGCTTGTCCATTAGTATCGAGTGTCCATGCTTGAGTTAATGATTAAACATATACTCACCGCTGTTGACCAGCACCCACAGCACATCCGCATAGGGATCGGGGGTTTGGTCCGGCCGGTCTTTTTTGGGTGTCGGCGGCCGGTAGTTTTTCTGTGATGTCATGGCTTTGATTTCGGCAATCCCGGTTTTCACGGCCTCGGTCATGCGCGCGGATTCCTCCGCAGTCGGCGGTCGGTTGAGCACCTGCAGGTAGATGCGTCTGAGCACTGCAGCCGGTTCTTCGTCGGAGCCGCCGCGATGCAGGATTGCGTTACGGTTGAAGAATTNCCCGTCGCCGTTCATCGTGCGCAGTGCCTGCTGCAGTCCGCGCGTGAAATCCGTTGCCGGTCCCGTCCCTGTCTCGTAGGTTTCGAGGAAGTACTGCTCGAACAGGTGCGGATTTTTATCCTTGAGTTGCCGCTTCACTTCAGCGGCGAATGTGGGCAGCGTAATCTGCAGTGTCGCGAACAGCTGCTCCTCGGTTAGCTGTTTCAGCGCCTGATGACTGAAGAGTTTTACATCCTTTTCGTTACCGGATACCGGCTCGCTCGAGCACTGATAGGTTTCACTGTTGCAGATGCAGCGGATCAGGTGCTTGATATCGAAACCGCTCCCGGAAAATTCGGCGGCCAACTCAGCCAGCAGCTGTGGGTGCGACGGCGGGTTGTCCTCCGACATGTCATCCACGGGTTCCACGAAACCGCGCCCAAGCAACTGCCCCCAGATGCGATTGGTATATGCACGGGCGAAATAGGGATTCTCCGGCGCCGTCATCCATCTGGCGAATTCGCTTCGGTAGGGCTTGCTGGTGTCGAGTTCGGGAACAGAGCGGTCCAGATAACGCGAGCGAATCATGCGCCCGGTGCGTTTGCCGTTGGCATTTTCCATGTCAATGACAGGTTCGTCATAGATTGCGGGCACGAATGAAAAACGCCCTTTTCCCTCGTCTTTGTACTCTAGCGCCTTGCCTTCGATGGGTTCCATCAGCCGGCTGATACTGGTGTCCTCGAAAACAGCCTTCTCAAAGCGCACGCGTTCGAAAAAGGCGGCGGCGGCCCAGAAATCGGTCTTACGCCACTTGGCAAGTGGATGATTGTGACACTGGGCACACTCAATGGACTGCGCCATGAACAGGCGGGACACTGATGTGATGATGCCCTTGGGTTGTGGCCGTCCTTCTGTGTTGTGTACATTAATGAAAGCGGTAGCAACATTTTGCGGCTGCAGCTTGGCATCTTTCTTCCGTGACAGCTCATTGTCTTTATTACTCGGTAAGTAACCTTCGGCAGTCACCAGGTCAGTCACAATCGAGTCCCAGCCGCGATCGTCGTTGAAGCCTGCAGCCAGCCAGGATCGGAATTTGTCATGGGGAATTCGGCGGTAGGCACCTGCAGACTTGGGGATCAGCAGTTTATGCCAGTAAATAGCGAAATGCCGGCCAAACTCATCTGAAGCCAGCCGGTCGTCGATAAGCTT
>JGI24816J26688_1000303_pt1 | contig 12167 bp, 9 predicted proteins | sample METZYME_3_250m_FD_26688 | JGI IMG/M metagenome (IMG submission 26688)
CGGATCGTTACAGGTCATTATGACGGGCTGCTGGGTAATCTCAAGCAGATTGAGAAGCTCGGCCTTGCCTCCGGAATCTCCTTTGAGAACCGTCGCGAATTCCTCTGGGATAATCGACTCCTCAATCCTGTCGTCGGACACCTTGGAGAACCCCCCGCTAAGATGGTCTACTTCGTCAAGCAGTATCATGGTCTTGCCGCTGGCTACGCCACCTCCGGAGAACTGATCCAAGGATACATGCTGCGACCCATGGGTGGCTGCCCTGCGGATAGCCGCGGCGTTCCTTTCCTCGGATGCGTTCAGTTCGATCAGAGTCCAATCCCTCTCCAGAGCGGCAGCCCGCGCCAGCGTGGTCTTACCAACCCCGGGGGGTCCGGACAGCAGCAACCCACGCCTCTCGGGTGGCCTCCCTCCTCCCCATTGGTCCAACCACTGCCTGATTCTGCGAAGTTGCGCCTCATTTCCCTCCATCAGGCTGACTGATTCGGGCCGATGCCTCTCGGTCCAGTCATCATCGGAGCGCTCTGCCATGACCGAGTGTCGCAGAGGGACCCCATAAGACTCGCGTCAGAACAGCGATGAGACTGTGCCAGCAGCCAAGTTCGACACGACATCGTCGATCGAGGCCCTGACCTGCTTCTGGTCGTCCCTGCGTCGCATTGTGACGCTGCCATTCTCGAGAGTCTCGTGGTCGACGGTGATGGCCCACGGCACACCTATCTCATCTATACGGGCATAGCGCCTACCGATTGACTTCGATGAGTCCATCTCACCTCTCAGCCCGGGCATCGAGTTCACTCTGACGAGTATCTCCGAGGCGACATCCCCCATGCCGTCTTTGTCGAACAGGGGGAGAATGGCCACATCGAAAGGCGAAACCGAGGTGCTAAGGCTCATTATGCTGTATTTCTCGCCCTCCTTCTCAGTCTCAGTGTAACAGTGGTCTAGGATGTGCCAGATGATGCGGTCTATCCCGAAAGCCGGCTCTATGACATGAGGGGTGAACCACTCGCCGTGCAATGTGATCTCCTCTGACCTCCTAGTGACCATATCGTCAGTAATCTGTGCTGTTGAACCGTCTGTCAGAGTCAGTTCGAAGGGCACTGACTCGGGGATCTCGGTCAGGTTCTGCAGGGCTTCCATCACATCTCCAGCGCGATCCTTGAAGGCTGGACCTAGGGATGCCCCATTAGGAGCCAGCACGTCTCTGGCCTCGCTGCGGGGCTCGTCGAACTGTCTCCACGCCCTGAGCAGTTTGGACCCCGAATGTTGCTCATGAGACAGTAGATCGTGACAGGTCCTGTTGGCTATGCCCACGCATTCGACCCAACCGTGCTCGCCGAGCAGCTCGCAGTCCCAGCAGTCATCGGCATAGTGGGCCATCTCGGAGCCGGCATGCTGCCGGAACCTGACTCTCAGTGGGTCTATTCCAACACTAGTCAGGAAATCCATCGTCCTAGCGAGGAACCACGCGACCGTGGGGTGCCGTACTATTCCTGCGGACAGCGCTTCCGAGAACGTCATCGGTCGCTCTCCAGCGTATTCACCGTCGGGATCTGGAACCAGAGTGACCGGCTCATCCCAGGCAGACAAATCGGGGCACGGCGGGTCCTCTGGGTCGATGAAGTACTCAAGCTCGGCCATGTTGAACTCGCGCAGCCTGATCATTCCCTGACGGGGACTAATCTCATTTCGGTATCCCTTGCCGGTCTGGATAGCCCCAAAGGGCAATTTCTGTTTGAAGTGCCTGAACAGTGCAGGATAGAGCATGAACATACCCTGTGCGGTCTCTGGCCTCATATACGCCGTGCGACCCCCTCCCATCGCACCTATCTGCGTCCTGAACATCAGATTCATCGCCCTGACATTGGACCACTTGGATTGCTTGCAGGTAGGGCACTCGACGCCTTGCGACAACAGTACCATCACCTCATCGGGAGACAGCGAATCAGGATTTTCATGCCTCCCCTCGACCAAATGGTCTGCTCTGAATGCGCTTGTGCAGGCCCCGCACTCGACCATCAGGTCGTTGAACTCGTTGACGTGACCGCTGGCGACCAGCACCTGCTCGGGTGTGATGGTCGGCGAATCTACCTCTACGATGTCGCCGTGACTGGTCCAGTGGTCTATCCACGAATCCATGACCTTGCGCCTTATCCTCGCGCCAACGGGTCCGTAATCGATCAGTCCAGATACCCCACCGTACATCTCAAACGAGGGCAGAACTATTCCTCGCCGCCTCAGCAGGGAAGTCAGTCTATCGACTCGTCTTTCGCTCATGAACGGCACTTCGACCCCCCATAACGCCTTTCAAGCCATCCTCGTCAACTGGTCCGAGGAGATGTTTGTCACACCTCGCTTTCACGACGAAGTCCCGATTCCGGGGAAACACCAGGCCCATAGGGCCTGAAACAGCGTCACAAGGAGAAGCATTCATTTACGGCCCGAAGTCCCTTTCGCCCGTAGGATGCAGGAAAATAATGCCTGAAATCGAATACATAGATGATAGGATGGAGACCGAGGAGCTCCTAGCGAGTCTCTCAACTCCGGTCAGGAACTGGTTCGAGGATACATTCCCGGACTTCACCGAGCCTCAGAAGATCGCGATTCCTAGGATCATCAAAGGCGAGCATCTTCTGCTGTGCTCCCCTACTGGATCGGGTAAGACCATGACCGCCTTCTTGTCTATCATTGATGACCTTGTTAGGAAGTCCCTGGATGGGACCCTTCCGGATACCGTGCAGTGCATCTACATCTCCCCAATCAAAGCACTCGCCAATGACATTCAGAAGAACCTCATAGGACCTTTGACGGAGATCAAGGAGAGGTTCCTCCCGAGTCGAGCTAAGGACATCAAGGTGGGTCTGAGGACTGGCGACACTCCTCAGAAGGAGAGGCAGAGGATGCTCAGGAAACCCCCTCACATCCTCATCACAACACCAGAGTCTCTGGGACTCGGACTAGCATCCAAGAGGTTCAGACCGATTCTCGAGGACCTGCGCTGGATGATAATCGACGAGATGCACTCACTAGTGCCGTCCAAACGCGGCACCCATCTGTCCCTCTCTCTCGCCCTGATGGACGCAGTAGTACCCTCAAAGGTCCAGAGAATNGGCATCAGTGCGACTATGGAACCACTCGACGCTGTAGCCGAGTTCCTAGTCGCTAGCGATCCCCGAGAAAGTGACATGAANCCCCAGAAGGTCTCGATAGCAAAGGTCTCGGGTGCTCGTGAGATAGATATGGACATCCTGCTTCCGACAGCGAGGTTCTCCTCGACACCGGTCAAGGAGATCCTAGAGCACAACATCGATCGGATCAAGGAACTGGTCGAAGCGCACACCACGACGCTGGTTTTCGTCAATACTAGGAACATGACTGAGACCGTGGTGCAGCGGCTCAAGATTGCCGGCCTCGAAGGGGTGGAGGGGCATCACGGCTCTATGGACAAATCGATCCGACTCGATGTCGAGCGCCGCTTGAAGAACGGCTTGCTGCGCGCTGTCGTATCGTCATCGAGCCTCGAGTTAGGGATTGACATCGGTTCGGTGGACCTAGTCATCCAAGTCGGTTCCCCCGGTTCGATATCGACTGCTCTGCAGAGGATTGGCCGTGCGGGTCACCAGGTAGGGGGTGTTCCACGAGCCCGTTTCCTACCTACCTCGCCCCACGACCTGCTTGAACTGGTAGCAGTCCAGAATGGCATACTGCAGGGCTCAATGGACAAGCTAAGCTTCCCTGAGAACTGCCTCGATGTTCTCGCTCAGTTTGCCATAGGGCTTTCCATCATCAGGGAGTGGGACATCGACGAGGGTTACGAGCTCGTGACCTCCTCGTGGCCGTATCGCTCGCTCCCCTACGATGATTACATCGAGGTCCTCGACTTGCTTGACGAGGAGCGGCGCATCTGGGTCGATTGGGAGGAGAACAGGTTTGGGAAGCGCGGATTCGCTCAGATGATCTACTACACGAACATCGGCACCATAGCCCCTGACAACAATTTCCTCGTCTTCACCTCGGACGGGACACTGGTGGGGCAACTGTCCTCCTCTTTCGTCTCCAGCATGCGCAATGGTGACGTCTTCCTTCTGGGTGGCTCCACATACCGGGTCTCCAGCGTCATCGGGACCAGAGTCAACGTCACTCCCGCAACCGGATACCGGCCAACGATACCCTCGTGGACCGGCGAAGCGAACAGCAGGACCCATGAACTCAGCCAAGAGGTCTTGTCCCTGCTTGACTACGTCTCCGTGCGCCACCGCCTGGAAGACAACTCAAGGGAGATGCTGACGAAGGTGCTGAGACTCAATAGGCCCGTCGCCAATGCACTCTCCGATTTCTTTGAGGAGCACAGCGCCACCACCTTCCAGGTGCCGTCGAGGGACAGGATACTCGTCGAGCAGGTCGAAGGCCCGCTACCGACCTACATTGTGACCACATGCAGGGGCCGGGCGTTCAATATGGCACTCGGTTACCTGTTCGCCGGTATAGCTGCCGCAGACAATGTCATGGTTCACGAGATTTCGTTCGATGAGAACGGTTTCATGGTGAGACTGAGTCACGAGGTCGAGATATCGAGGATTCCCGATGTGTTCAGGAGTGGCAGCAGCGCGGAAACCCTGCAGCGTTACCTCATGGATTCGCAACTGTTCGCGAAGAGGTTCCGCGAGGTCTCTTCGAGGAGCATGCTCAATCCGCGACGCATCGGTGGCGACGAGGTCAGTCCCAAGCAATTCCAGCAGAAAGCCGAGAGGATCATGCACCAGCACCGCAAGATGGATGATTCCATAATCGTCCGCGAAGTGATGAACGAGATCATGCATTCAGACCTCGATCTGGAGCAGTTGGACGACTTCATCTCGAGGATGGACAGCGAAGATGTTCGCATCGTGCATCGCAGGGTGCGAATGCCATCTCCTCTGGGGATGACCTTGTTCATGTCCACCTTCGAGGATTTGCTCTCTCTCCGGACCCGAGCCTATCTGATCAAGGACGTCGACCCGGAGATACTGCGCAGGCTGCTCGGAGCCCGTTCGCTGGCAACAGATCTGGACGAGGCGAAACTGTCCGAGTACTACCAGTCAAAGGTCTCAACTCCTACCAATGCCAATGGTCTGCTCAGGTTGATGGACATGGGCGGCGGTCTCGAACCGTCATTGACGAACCCCCTGTACAGCGAGAAACTGAGTCACATCGAGTTCGAGGTGATGCAGGGCTGGGTCCACGAACTCGCCGAACGCCAACTCATTACCAAAATCAAGGATACCGGTCATTCACTGATAGATGACAAGTGGTTCTCGATGCGTATGGCCGAAGTACACGGCACTCTGGGCTGCTTGGCGATGGCCGGTGCTGCAGAAATGGACGATCTGACAGAGCTCTACACCGGTGGCCTGAGGTATCAGATGGGGCGCGATTTCGAAGCTGGAAATGCAAGACGCTGGAAGGAGAGCAAGCTATCTGACCCTCTCGACTGCCTGCGGCTGAAGCTGCTAGACATGCTAGGTTCGGAAGGACCGCAGACCTCTGAGGCATTGTGCGAGAGACTGCCGTTCCCCCCAGCTCAGGTGGATTCCGTGCTGCAGGAGTTGGAGATGAGGAACCTTGTCTCCATCGGTTTCTTCAGGCAGACCGATGAGGGAGAGTACATTCTCCGGATGGACGAGTACAGGATTACCGGGGGAGAAGTCGATGTAGTCGATTACAGGACGTTGCAGACCCTACTGCTCCAGAAGTCATTCACTAAACATGAGGAGCCTGCTGATGCAATTCGCTCACTGGTCCTGATACAGCGTCGCGACGAATTGCTTCACAGAGTCAACAACTATCGGTTCAGGGACTGGAAGGACATCAAGCACGATCCTGATGTATTCAACGGAAGACTTCTGCACAACAGGGTCGGGTACACACTCAGAAGTCAGATTCCGATCCTCACCGGTTTACGCAGCGAGCCTTGGCTCGGTACTCTCGAGGAGGAGCTTCTGGAGAAGATACCCGAGGATGGCCTAACACGTGCAGAGCTCTTCGACGGTTACCCCAAGGGTAAGGAACACGTTCACGTACAGAGGAGCCTCAAGGGTGCCCTGAACAACCTCGAGAGGCAACTTGTCATCGCAAAACAGTACATCGAGGTACCGAACAGAAAGCGCTCACTGGCCGTCTACCACAGGATATACGGGGCGGTAGAACCTCTGTCATTCGAGGATGCACTGGTCGAGCTCATCAACAGAATCGGACCCATCCGACTTCACACTCTGAGGTGGTTCGTAAGCAGACCGGTGGAAGAGCTCGCAGATTCACTGCGGACCCTCGAGGAATCCGGTAGGATATGCAGAGTAGTTGCTCTCCAGCCAGATCCTACCGATTACTATTCCTCCAAGGAAGACTCAGAGTCTCTGATCTCACCTATGCCCGAGGACAGGAAGATGAGGATTCTGTCTCAGTCCGATCCGTTCTGTAGCCGTTTCATCAACGAGATTCGCTTGATACTCAAACAGGGGTGGTACCACCCCGTGTTCAAGGGTGTGGATCCAATAGGCAGGATCCTGATGTTCGTGGTCAACGATTACCTCGAGATTAAGGATATCAACATCCCTCATTCCTACCTCGATGAGTTCAAGGTGGCCTTCTCTGACCTGCTTGACAACTTCAGGGACAGACTCGTCGACGTCTCAGTGCTGCACGCCTTCAACGGTGTCCCGGTACACGACTGCGACGAGAACATCCAGCAAATCCTCACTGATCTCGGTTTCTCTTCGATGGGCGACGGTGAGAGATACATCCGCGGTGGAGTGGTGGAGCCCCGCTCTCGGAACGAAGTCAATCGGCTGCTGTTCCATCACCACAGGATGCACCAGGACAGTAGGCTGGAGAATGAGACTATGGCGCTCGAGCACATGAGGGAGCTGCGAGATGACTTCGCACTGCGTGGTAGGTGCGAGATGTTCCGCGTTGACTTACATTCAATGGCGGCAGCTCACCAACTCCATCAGGGAACCAGTCTGCGCAGTCACCAGGTTTGGGCAAAACTGCCCCACTTCCAGCGTTTGCTCACCATCCGCAACATCCAGCCTGCCGAGGAGGACGAAGACATACTGCAGTTCTTCAGGGAGCACCACGATCCCTCGTCTACATGGAGAGGCACGCCATGAAGCGGGCCGAGTTCAGAAAACTCATCTCACCATTGGTACGCAGCGGGCATCTGGTACAGGACTACCGAGGTGGCTTCAAGACGGTTGAGCCGCTGAGTGATGTTGATTTGTGGGAGGTCAAGAGGGACTATCTCAGGCAACTCGTCAGTGACTATCCAGTAATCTCATTGCGACAGGTCGAGAGGCTGGCCGGCTCTCCTTTTTCGGCTGAGGAGATCAGTGACGTCATGCACGAGTTTGAGGAGGACGGGACCCTGATCAAGGGGTTCCTAGTCGACGACCTGCAGGATATCTGCTGGGGCAGGCAGGACCTTTTGGAGGGACTGGGGGGGCTGCGCAAGACGCGAGATCTGGTAGTTCCTTCAGATAACCTGATTCACTACTTCGGTGGGATTCTGAGGGAGAAATTCTCGTTCGGCTCAGCCTACATGGTGTTCCACAATGAGGAGGCGATAGCGGCATTCAAGGCCAACACTAGGGACGGGACTATCGAGATAACCGACTTCGTTGGCGATTCGGATCTCGAGAAGGAGGCTCTCAGGGTGATGAAGGAGTTCGCTTGGGAGCACGACACGAAGCTGACTGGGAAACTATACGACAAGCTCCGCTCACGTTGAACCTGGCTCAGCGGTTCTAATGCCCAGCGCTTTAACCACAGGGCGGAGGATCCGCATGATGTTGGCATGCAGCTCGGGGAGCAGGTCGAACAAGGCTAGAGCCATCAGGAACATGGCGAACAGACTGCCGAACTTCGCTGCGTAACTGTGGGCGAACTCGAACATACCTATCCCCATGAATCTCCATTCGGTGTAGTTGTCTGTCAACCAGACTATCCCAGCGTTCCTGAACACGTTGAGGACGTGGATAGTGGGGATTGCTATGAACAGGGCTCTGACCCTCCTGCTCCATTCTACTGAGCCCAGTGCCACTATCGCGCCTACGAAGACTATCATAGACTGCAAACCAGAGCATGCGAGGATGAAACTGACACTCACAACAGTGCCATCGGAGTGTTCTAGGGGGACGAAGAAACCATTCTCCCCAAGTGGCTCGGCCATAATCCACCTGTTGCCTTCCCACTCAGAGACAGGAATCTCTCCTCCTTCCACCAGATCGACCATCATCGGCGCCATCTGATAGCTCCCGAGCCCGGTAAATTCTAACATGAACTCGGTATTCCAAGCGGTAGCGTGGACCAATGCCATGTTGAACCACGGGATGCTGTACACGATGTAGTAGGGTATCACAGCCCATACCACGCAGCCCCTGAACCAAACCAGCGCCTCTGGGACATCGTCCCAGTTCTGTACCTCCCAGATACCGAGGGCTATTCCAACTGGTAGCGCAGAAGCAGTCATCAGTACGAGAACGGGATCTGAGATCTCCACGTAATGAGCGGATTGGAGGTAAAGGAACAATCCGACCGACACCCAGCCCAGAGCTGACGAGTAAGGTGCATACCACCTGTCCCTGAGGTGGAAGCCTATCCCTAGGGCAGCAGCACCCAGAGCGCAAATCAGCAGTTTTAGNCTGACATCGGCAATGCCCAGAGAGTCCGCAATCAACGCTACGAGCAACCCCAGAGGCTCCTGCATCAGTGTGATTCGACCCATCAACCCGTAAATAGGATGCCCTCACCGGCGGGTACGGGGATACTCATGAGTTTCGATTTCGACGAGTTCGCGGACTCATACATCGCTGATTTGAAGAATGCCCTCGATGGTATTTCCAAGGACAGCCTGAGGGAGTTCTGGAGAATGGTCGAGAGCACTCGAGATGAGGGCGGCAGTGTTCACTTCATTGGAAATGGGGGCAGCGCAGCCACTCCGTCTCACAGCGCTGGTGATTGGTCAAAGGAACTGGCCTTGCGAACTATCGCTCACACTGACAACGCCGCATCCATGACCGCATGGGCGAATGACACCGATTACTCGAATATCTTCGTCGGCCAACTGTCGACCTTCCTGCGAGGAGGCGACCTAGTCGTTGCATACAGCGGCTCAGGCGACTCAGAAAACATAGTCAATGGCATAAACTACGCCAAGGAGCAAGGTTGCTCCACAGTCGCTGTAACTGGTGACATCGATGACTCGCGAGGGGGTGCTATTGCCGAGATTGCAGATCTCACTATCATCGCCCCTACTGGCTCCATGGAGCGAATCGAGGACATCCAACTGGTGATTAATCACATCATAAAGGAGGCCGTCAAGGCTCACAACGGGTTGTGATGACGTGCTCACACCTCACCGTGACGACGTTCAGTTGGCTTCGCCACTGCACCTCCCTAATCTCCCGGACGGTGTTGTCTGGAATGGTCGCATAGCATTCTTGGACCGCGACGGAGTCCTGATTGAAGGCTCAGAGAATTACGTCAACAGCGTAGACGAGGTAACTCTACTTCCTGATTCGGCTAAGTGTGTTGGTGACCTGAGGCGATCTGGGTATAGAATCTGCGTAGTTACGAACCAGTCCCCTATCAACAGGGGGCTCTGGAGCAGCAGCAACCTGTCAATGATTCATGACAGGATGTGCCAGTTGCTGTTGCAGGGAGATGCCGATGCGTATCTTGATCTGATTCTCCATAGTCCTTACGCCCCGTGGGAGGGTGCATGGGCACGCAAGCCGTTTCCTGGTATGCTAGAAGCTGGCAGGCAACTGATTGACGCTGCATCTACTGACCCATCGATGGAAGGATTGCAACTCAAATACGGTGACGAATGGGTCGATAGGCCCGATGAGAGCACTTCTGTGATGGTCGGTGACCGGGGGGTGGACATGTCTGCAGCCACCCGATTCGGAGTCCATGGAGTTCTTTGTCTCGGCCGGGATGGCATAGCGGGAGTCATCGACAGCATACTGGAGGGTTCGGATTGAGTGCTGATTTGAAGCAGGTGCTCCGTATCGGATTGGATGACACTGATCACCCACTTTCAGGATGCACCACCTCGTCCTTTGACGAACTCCTGAGTCTGTTGGAGGACCAACTTCCGGCTTTCCAACTCATTGAGAGAGGATTGGTCAGACTGTGGCCGTTCGCTGCTCGAAGAACTAGGGGCAATGGAGCCCTGTACGCCAAGGTCAGCATCCCTGTGAGCAAAATGGCGTATTTCAGAATGGTGTGTGAAGAGTGGTTCGAAGGCCTGCTGGAGGAGACATCCAATCACCCAGCCTCAGCAACCCCGGCAGCACCTGTTCTCATGGTATCGGAAAAAGAACTCCCAGAGGAATGGTACTGGGAAGCTGTGACCGGCCACGTTACTCTGGACTATCGAATGGCAGCCGTTCGCTCTGAAGGTTGCTGGGTGCTGTCAGGTGAGCGGCAGTGGGGTGCCGTGGGTGCCAGTGCCGCGATGGCATGGAAGCCCGACATCTCATCCACTTGGGAACTCATCGCATGGAGAGATCCCGGTGTAATCGGGCAGCCTAGGAGAATCACCTCTGAGTCGGTCAGGGCGATGGAGGAGCGTCACCCCTTGACATTCGTTAACAGGGACCCTACAGCGGAAAAGAGTCTGATTGCACCTAGGACTCCCTGCCCAGTGCTTTATGGAATCAGGGGCGCAACTGCCGAATGCGTCGAGGATGCACACCATTGGATGCAATCTCGAAGGGACATCGAACCTTCAGATCGATGGGCTGTTCACAGGACGAATCAGTTGTCCGATGATCACTTGGATGAGGTGACCTTCGGCACGGTAATCAGCTCTCCAAAGGAGACCAAAGGAGCTCATTCCAACCTATCAGTTTTCTCTGAGGGACAGAGAGTCAGACTAGTCGCATTCTCCGAAGGTGGTCCGGTGAACCGGCTTCTCAGGAGACTACGGATTGGTGATCGAGTTGCATGGCTGGGACTGATAGCACCAGATGGTGCTATCCATCTCGAACGCCTCAATCTAGTGGATCAGGTACCTCGCGTGCTTGGGAGGCCGACATGCTGCACCAAGACCATGCGCAGCGGAGGTGCAGGTCAGCAACTGAGGTGCCGCGAGTGCGGAAGCACAGCCCACAGGGAATGGCTCAGCGAGGAAGCGGACCTGCACGATATCGAAATGATTGGCGATTGGTCCGAACCACAACCCTCCAACCGCAGGCACCTAGCCAGACCGCTCGAACTAGGCATCCCTGGAGCATGACTACATGGGGTCAACAGACATTGTCACCGTTGCACTAATCGCGACAGCTGCCCTACTGCTCTGGAAACTGTTCCAAAGAAGGCGAGCTGGAGGAACTTCGGAAGATGACTCCGATTACACAGGTTCAGCAAGGGACCCTAATGCATTAATCTCAGCCGACAAGGAGGCGCTGGAAGAGTTCGATAGACTCCTTGACCGCTATGGTGCTGACGTGGACGAGTGAACCCCTTCACATTCTCCCTCCATACTGTTGATTCAATCGTGAATGCTATACAATGCCATACGGTCGCCCCGTTGTGGCAGAGCAACATGAGAGGATACCACGACGCCCACCTCCGGACTTCGAGGAGTCCGAGGCAGGGATGATGGAGGCCATATCTGAAGACGGGTTCCTCGATGTCGCTTTGAATGACGCCAACCAGTACGGCCCTCATGCCATGATCATGCTGCTCGGCGTCTTCGCTTCGCTGACAGGATTGGTCCTACTACTGTTGATGGCACTCTAACTCAATAGCGTCCGCGCTCTAGCAACCGCTTCGTCAACAATCCGCCCGCTGTGTCCTAAGTGCCCCTCTGGTTGGAATAGATTACTCAGTTCGGCAGAGTCGAAGACATCTGATATGTCGTTGTCTCGAGCGCATACAGCCTCCAATCCCTCGTTACTGGAGAGCGCTTCCATTGAAGCCCTCCTCATCATCTCATGAGCATCATCTCTGGCAATGCCCCTGTCAACAAGCTCCAGCATTACTTTCTCGGCCATGACCAACCCCTTCTGGGCATCTATGTTGGTGCGCATCCTATCAGCATCGATTACCAGATTGGATAGTACCCGATCTGTCTTGGCCAAGATATCATCTAGGAGAATCATTGCATGGGACAGGGT
>JGI24816J26688_1000315_pt1 | contig 12009 bp, 12 predicted proteins | sample METZYME_3_250m_FD_26688 | JGI IMG/M metagenome (IMG submission 26688)
GGCTTTAAGGGAAGTCTCGCCGTGTCTGTAATCATTATTGGGGCAATGATTGCTGCCAGCACAGGTATTGTTGGTGCAACTGTTATAGCCATGGGGCTTATTTCTTTGCCAATCATGCTTCAAAGAAATTACGATCAAAGCTTAGCCACTGGAACCATTTGTGCTACAGGCACTTTGGGCCAAATCATTCCTCCCTCTATTGCTTTAGTTCTCTTAGGAGATGTTCTGTCCGCGGCTTATCAACAATCCCAACTAACTCTTGGTATATTTTCAGCAAGGACTATTTCAGTGGGTGATTTATTTATGGGAGCATTAGTTCCTGGTCTCATTTTAGTTTTTGCTTACATTTCTTATGTTTTACTTAGAGCCTACATGCAGCCTGAAACTGCACCAGCACAAGAAGTTAAGATTGTGGGGAATAGAGCTAAGATAATTTTTACTGCATTACTTCCCCCTTTAGTTTTGATAGTGGCTGTTTTGGGATCCATATTGATGGGTATAGCAACACCAACCGAAGCTGCGGGCGTAGGAGCCTTGGGTGCCATGGGTCTGGCGCTCACTAAGGGCAGTTTAAATCGCGAGAACTTAACCGCGGCTGTGCAAAGCACCACCGAAATAACCTCTATGGTTTTCATGATCCTGCTGGGCTCTTCAATATTTTCTCTTGTTTTTAGGGGGTTTGGGGGTGATGAATTAGTTAACAGTATCTTTAATCAAATGCCTGGCGGGGTTTTCGGAGCCATGCTTATAGTGATGATTATAATTTTTCTTCTAGGGTTTATATTAGACTTTATTCAAATCACCTTCGTTGTCGTACCTATTGTAGGTCCAGTTTTGCTTGCAATGGGCATAGACCCGCTCTGGCTGGGAATTATGATAGCCATTAACCTGCAAACTTCCTTTTTGACACCTCCTTTCGGATTTGCTTTGTTTTATTTGAGAGGGGTTGCACCTGATAGTGTTCCTACAGGAGCAATATATAGGGGCGTTATCCCCTTTATCGTAATCCAGATTCTAGTTTTATTATGCCTAGCAATATTCCCTTCACTGGTCACAGCGCTACCAAACGCAGTCTACGGACTTTAATTATCTTGCAATAGGCGAGCAACCTTATCTGCNCTGTATGANGACCTAACCATTGGCCCTGAAGCCACTTCTTTAAAGCCAATTTCCTTAGCCATATTTTTGTAATGAAGAAATTCTTCTGGAGGGATATACCTTTCGACGGGCAAGTGATTAAGGGTGGGCCTTAAATATTGACCCAACGTCAAAATCTCCACGCCAACAGAGTAAGCATCCACCATGGTTAACTGAATCTCTTTTGTTGTTTCCCCCAAACCCAACATCAAGCTAGTTTTGGTTAAAACCTCGGGGCTAAGCTTCTTCGCCTTCTCTAACACTTTAAGCGTTTTCTGATAGCCAGCTCTTGGATCTCTGACTCTTACAGTTAACCTTTCAACGGTCTCTACGTTCTGAGCAAAAACATCCAAGCCTGAAGAAAGCAAAATAGAAATAGATTTATTTTTTCCTTCAAAATCAGGAGTAAGTGCCTCTACCATAACNTTAGGACNGGCATCCTTTATGGCTTCTATTGTATTTGAATAGTGCTTTGCTCCNCCGTCTGCAAGATCATCNCTATTAACTGAAGTTAATACTGCATATTTGAGTGACATTTTTTTAATCGATTGAGCTACTTTGAAAGGTTCTTTTTTATCTAGCCTGCCCCTTGGATTCCCTGTGTCTACTGCACAAAATTTACAAGCCCTTGTACAAACATCACCTAAGAGCATGAAAGTAGCTATTCCGTGGCTCCAACATTCGTTGATATTTGGACACATTGCCTCTTCACAAACGGTGTTCAAGTGATTTTCTTTAACAATACTTTTAACTTCTTTGAATTTAGGTGTAAAGGAATGGTTGAGCCTAAGCCAATTTGGTTTCCTTGTAGGTAATATGTCCTTATTGTTATTGGGTTTAATACCATTTCTTATGGCTATAGTGCCATTATCTTTTATAGTCTTAATAGGAATAACCTGACTCATCTGCTCATAATTCCTTCAAATCTTTCCTTGGCAGTTTTTTCAAAATCTTTAATTGCCCTGTCTATTGAAACTTCTGCAAATTTATTCAGGTGAGTTACTTTTAAGCCTTCATTCCCACAAACATTGATGTTCTCAAAGGGACTCAAGTCCATATCAATGTTTATACTCAACCCATGATAAGAAAAGCCTCTTTTTATTTTTAAGCCCACAGAAGATATTTTTTTATCCTTAACATAGATTCCTGGATCTCCAGATTGCCTTGAAGAAGAAATATTGTATTTTTTTAAAAAATCTATTACCGAGGCTTCTAGTTCGTTTACAAACCTTTTTGGGCCCCAATTCTTTCTTCTTAGATTGATCAAAAAATAAGCTACGATTTGACCCGGACCATGATAGGTTACCTCTCCTCCCCTGTCTGATCGGATAACCGGTATGTTGCTCTCAGTTAATAAGTGGTCTTCCGAAGCACCAAAACCCAGAGTGTAAACAGGGAAATGTTCTAGTAACCAAAGCTCATCTGGGTCTTCATTCCCTTTTGAAAGAATAACATTCTGCATAGAAGCCCAAGTTTTACGATAATCCTGTATGCCCAGCCTCCTTAACTTAAGATTCAATTTTTTACTCTTTAGTCTTCTAGGTCTCTCATTTCAATAAAGGCTTTTTCGGAAATCTCGTGGTATTCCATCACATCTTGTTTAAAGGTTTCGTAAGAGTTATAGATCTTTGTTGCCATTTCATCGCCTTCTATGAACTCTTTCATTACCTCTCTAGATATTTTTCTTAGCTCTACCAAAACATCATCTGGTAACTTTCTCAGCTCTACCCCGTGCACTTCAACCAGCTCTGTTAACGCCCTGTTGTTATTGGCTGTATATTCATCAAGCATTTCTTGGTTAACCGCCCTTGCTGCATATTTCACTATGGCCCTTAAGTCGTCAGGCAGAGATTCATAAGCTTCTTTATTTATAATTATCTCTAAAGTAGAGCCACCTTCATGCCAACCCGGATAGTAATAATATTTTGCTACCTGATGAAACCCGAAGGTTAAATCGTTGAAGGGGCCAACCCACTCAGCTGCATCAACCACTCCCTGCTGTAATGCCAAAAAAATATCACTGCCTGGCAAGACCACAGTCTCCGCACCTGCTCGTGAGAAGATTTCACCAGCCAATCCTGGAATCCTCATTTTTAGCCCTTTAAGGTCTTGGATGGAATTAATTTCTTTATTAAACCATCCTGCCATTTGGACACCCGTATTTCCTCCTGCCAGAGGCATTAGATTAAAAGGAGCATAAGCTTCTTCCCAAAGCTCTTGGCCCCCTCCCCAATGAATCCAAGAATTAATCTCTTGTGCCGTTAAGCCAAAAGGAACGGCGGTGTAGAACTGAGAAGACTTTACCTTGCCTGTCCAGTAATAAGAAGCACCATGGCCCAACTCAACATTGCCCTGTGAAACTGCATCAAAAACACCCATTGCTGGAACCAGTTCGCCTGCGCCATAGACTTTTATCTTCATCCTGCCATTACTCATTTCGTCTACATATTTAGACAGGTTTTCAGCTGCTAAGCCCAAACCTGGATAATTCTTAGGCCATGTGGTGACCATATTCCACTTGTAGACTTTGTTTAGATCAATTTCTACATTCCCTTCCGAAGAAGTGACTGAATTGTCAGAACACCCCAGAAAAAGAAAAATGAGAAGGGTAGATAAAATTTTTTTCTTCATAAATTTCCTTACTTAAATTGGTCTTAATTTTGCGTAAGAAGCCATGAGCCACTTAGTTTCACTTGAATCAAAATTAACTTCTACTCTAGCATTAGCCCCTTGGCCTTCATAGTTAAGAATTACGCCCTCACCAAAAACTTCGTGAACCACCCTCTGTCCTAAGACCAAGTCCGTCTCCGGTATCTCTCCTTGAGCAACAATGCCTTTTGAGTTATATGATTTTCTGCCTATTGCACCACCTGTTCTTATTTCTTGAGTTAACTCAGGTGGTATTTCTCTCAAAAAACGTGAAGGTGGATTAAATGTTTCATTTCCATGTAAGTTTCTCATTTCTGCATAAATGATATAAAGCTTCTCCATGGCTCTAGTCATTCCTACGTAACAAAGTCTCCTTTCTTCTTCCAGCTGCCCCGGTTCTTCTATAGAGAGTCTATGAGGAAATAGATTTTCTTCAAAGCCAGTTACAAAGACCAGAGGAAACTCTAAACCCTTTGCTGAATGCAAGGTCATGAGCTGTATCGCTGACTCATGCTCTTCTGCTTGGTCTTCGCCAGCATCAAGTGCTGCGTGATCAATGAAAGCCTTTAAGATAGGAGTATCTTCTTCTTGATTATCTGATTTAAAATCACCCGCAGCGCTGACAAGCTCCTCTAAATTCTCTACTCGAGTTCTGCCCTTTTCTCCTGCCTCTTTTTTGTGGTATTCAATCAATCCGCTTCTCTGAATAATATGATCCACTGTTTCCTTTAACTCTAAGCCATCCACTTCTGCACTGAGACTCTCAAGGTCTCCCATGAACCCAGACAATGAGGCTTTNGCCCTTGCAGTCAGCTCATCAAATTCGACCAATTCTGAGCCGGCATTCCAAAGTGAACTATTTTTATCCCTCGCTTTTTTTCTGATAACTTCTAGTGTCTTGGCTCCTATTCCTCGTGGAGGTAAGTTAATTACTCTTTCAAAAGCAGCGTCATCTTGTCTTCCATAAACTAGGCGTATATAAGCCATCGCATTCTTAATTTCTGCTCGTTCGTAGAATCTCTGTCCCCCATAAATTCTGTATGGAAGCTCCTTTCTTAAAATAGCCTCTTCTAAAGCTCTCGACTGTGCATTNGATCTGTAAAGAATTGCAACCTCATCTAGGGCGTTACCTTGATCCATCCAAGATTGGATTGTTCCAACGACAAACCTCGCTTCGTCATCTTCGTTGTATGCAGAGTAGACTGAAATCTTTTCCCCTTCTTTTTGCTCAGTCCAAAGTTCTTTGCCCATTCTTGACTGATTATTCTCAATAACTGAGTTGGCTGCATCCAAGATTGTTTGTGTGGATCTATAATTCTGCTCCAATCGAACCACTTCCGTCTTNGTGAAATCTTTAGTAAACCTATCAATATTGTCACTTTTTGCTCCTCGCCAACCATAGATGGATTGATCGTCGTCGCCCACNGCTGTGTAGCTNCTGTCTTTTCCCTTCAATAATGACAATAATCGATACTGGACTTCATTGGTGTCTTGAAACTCATCCACAAGGATATGCTTAAAGCGTTTTTGATAATGAGAAAGCAATGACTCATTAGTGGATAATAGAATGAGAGACCTTAATAATAGCTCTCCAAAATCTACTAAGCTTTCTCTTTCACAGAGCTGTTCATATTCCTCATAAACCCTGGTCATTTGTTCAACAAAATAATCATCGGCAGACTCAGCTTGATTTGCCCTTCGGCACTCATCTTTTTCTTTATTGATGTACCACTGAATTTGCCTAGCCGGCCACTTACCCTCATCAACACCCATAGATTTACAAACCCTCTTGATGACTCTGTACTGATCTTCACTGTCCAAAATTGCAAACTCCTTTCTAAGGCTTGCTTCTTCCCAATGTCTTCTCAAAAGCCTATGAGCGATGCCGTGAAAAGTCCCACACCAAAAATCTGCCATTTCTTGGCCCAACATAGATTCGATTCTGCCCTTCATTTCGTTAGCCGCCTTATTAGTAAAAGTTACTGTTAATAAAGAGTGAGGACTGTTGTCTAAGGCTTGTACTAGCCAGGCAACCCTGTGGGCTATAACTCTAGTTTTGCCAGATCCTGCGCCCGCTAAAACAAGAAGATGAGAGGACTCAGAAGTTACTGCGTTTCTTTGAGCTTCATTTAGATTATTTAAAATATCAGAGACATCCACAGTACTATTTTATATGGTTTGGCTTTAAAGAGGTTTTTAAAAAAGTTGAAAAAAAACGCATGAGAATTAACCCNCCTTAAGTTAAGATAAATGATAGAAAAACCCATGACTGATCCAAAAGAATTCTTTGATACTTACTGTGATTTTGTTACTAAGGTAACCAGTGATCCCAGCCTAGATATTGAGAGCCTGAAGGCCTCTTTAGAGGATATCCAAAACAACTCTGATATCGATGTCCCAAGATTAATGACAGCAGCTCTAGGCTTAAGCAGTGAGGGAGGTGAGTTTGTAGAAATTGTTAAAAAAATGTTCTTGCAAGGAAAGCCAGCTAATGAAGAAAATATATTTCATATGAAAAGGGAGCTGGGTGACATTATGTGGTACTGGGTTACGGCATGTATGGCACTTAAGTTAGATCCGGTTGAGGTTATATTGGAAAATCAAAAAAAGCTTGAAAGTAGATACGGTGAACAATTTACCATTAACCAAAGCGAAGTTAGGACTAAAGGCGACCTGTAGTTAATTATCAAACCCTCTTAACTCTCAGTAGATAGGAAAAACCAAAAACTAAGTCTGATTATCTTTAGACCTCTAGTTTAAAGTTGGAAAGATTATTACAAGTCTCGTTAAACTCTGAAACGGTCTGGTCTATGATATCTTTAACAGACTTTACTTCATCTATAAGGCCCACTGACTGACCTGACAGTGCCGGAGCTGCATTCATGTCTCCCCCAAAATATAAGTCTTGGATATTTGACATGTCATTCATTTCCATCACCCCTGCCTCATGAATTTTTTTTGTAAAGTCAGTCCTTAAAGCTCTAATTACTGGTTTTGAAGTTTTATTCAAAATCCAAGTTCCCTGTATGGTTGAGTCAAGAATTTTGTTTTTAAAGTTATCGTGTACTGGGCTCTCTTTACTGGATACAAATCTTGTTCCCATTTGTATTCCCTCAGCGCCAGCAGCAAACACCGCAGCCATTCCAGTGCCATCAACTATGCCCCCTGCAGCTATTATTGGTAAATCTAGTTCTTTCCTTATGGCCTGAATGAGTACCAAAAGACCAACCTCTTCGGGGTTTTTAAAACCTCCCCCTTCAGTTCCTTCAACCACCAATCCATCAACTCCGGCATTGGCTGCCTTTACAGCGCCCTGTACACTAGGAACGGCATGATAGACCGTTATGCCTGCGTATTTTAAGGTCTCTATGTATTTGGATGGATCTCCCGCTGAAGTGGTAACAAACTTAACTCCGTGAGAAACACAGAAATCTACCATGCTATCGTCTTGTAGAAAAAGCAGCGGTAAATTTACACCAAAGGGCTTGTCCGTTAGATCTGCCATTTTTTTTATTTCGGCTTTGCAATTTTCTACCTCTCCTGATGAAGTTTCTATCACGCCAAAGCCACCTGCATTTGATACTGCTGAGGCCAGTTTGCTTCGTGCAATCCAGCCCATAGGGGCTTGGATGATGGGGTATTTGGATCCAAGGTGTTGCAATACTCTATTCATTTTTAAATCCTTTAAATTGATTTGGTTTTAATTAACTCTTTATTTTTTTTCCTTTCTTTGCGTCTGGTCCTGTCATTAACCTTTCCTACTAATTGACCACATGCAGCCATGATGTCGTCTCCTCTTGTTGATCTTATGGTAACCACATAACCCTTTGATTGTAAGAATTCTTGGAATCTTTTAACCCTATTCCCCGAAGGCCTTTTGTAAGCAGAGTCAGAAAATGAATTAAAAGGAATTAGGTTTATTTTACAGGGAAAATCTTTAAGCAAGTCTGCAAGCTCAGTGGCTAACTCAAGCGAGTCATTAACTCTGTCTATAAGAATATATTCGAAAGTAGTTACTCGGCTGTCACTACATTGATCAACATAGTTTGTTACAGATTTTAAAAGCGTCTTTATGGGATATTTCTTGTTAACGGGCACTAATTCATCTCTTAATTTGTCATTCGGTGCATGCAAGGAAATGGTTAAGGATACGTCAGAAAGTTTTGATAACTTGTCTATTTGAGGAACTAAACCTGATGTGCTCAAAGTTACTCTTCTTTTAGATAGGCCGTAAGCATTATTGTCTAACATCAATTCCATTGCCTTTACCACTGGATCGAAGTTATGTAATGGCTCACCCATTCCCATCATCACTACGTTTGTAATATTTCTTTCTCCTCTCTTTCTGGAATTACCAAAAGAATTTTCAGCTATCCATAGCTGGCCAATAATTTCAGCCAAAGTCAGATTCCTAGAGAAGCCCTGTTTTCCTGTAGCACAAAAACTACAATCTATCGCACAGCCCACTTGAGAAGAAACACACAGAGTTGCTCTTTTGCCTTCAGGAATCAAAACCATTTCTATTAAATCGCCCTCTCCCACGCTAACCACCCATTTTCTTGTGCCATCCTTAGAGTCTCTTTCGTAAATTACTTCTGGTGCTCGAATTTCACATTTCTTGCTCAAACTTTCCCTTAGCTCTTTAGATAAATCCGTCATGTTAGAAATATCACTCACCCCCCTTTGATGCATCCACTTGATGATCTGTGTGGCCCTGTATTCTTTTTCTCCTAGATTTAAAAAGTATTCACTTAACTCATCTTTGGTTAAGCCCATAAGGTTTATTTTAGGAGCCATGATTTTTAGTTTAGAGGGCCTAGCTCATCAGCCACCCAACTGATAGACCAATTGTGACCAAGCCTTCTACCCCTATATGTTTCAGGCAGTCTAGTTACTTGGCTGTTTTCTAAATTTAGATTCTGAGGATCATTTTTTAATCTTTTAAAAGCAACATCTAAGTGGTGCTGAGTTTTCCATTGATAGAAAACAAGGTTATCAGGAATGAATTTAGGGGGAACGAAATCACAAGATCCCCTTGAAAAGGGAGTTCCAATAGGTCCAGCTATAGAATGAATTTCGGTAGATAGGCTGTGATTCCATCCTTCCACTAAAGAAGCCACCAAAACTCCGCCATAACTATGTCCAATAATGACTACTCTTTCTGCATCTGGAAGGCTCCTTACTGTCTTTTTTAACTGAAAGATAAGTTTTTTTGCAGAACTCGAATAACACTTACTGTCATCCCATCTATAAAAGAATGTAGCGCTATTTTCAGTGTCTAGAGTTTGTAAGGGATATATCCACTCATAGCCCCCACTTCGGCTTCCATGAACCGATATTAACAAGATCTTCTCTTTACCATTAAACTTTTCAAGTGGATTTAGCCCAAAATCCAAAACAGCCAACCTTTCTCCAGATTGTTTATATCCTTTGCCGGGGTCTAGGCTTTCTAGCCAAGGATAGTCTACTTTTTGATCCGCAGAAATGAGCGAAGTAAAAAAGAGTAGTGTAAAAATAATATAATTCAATTTTCCTCTAACCCCGGTCTTCTTCTGTGTTTTCTTTGATCTCTTCAAGCAATTCAATCATTTGCTCAAACTTAACCTGTTCATCATGGTGTTGTTGGAGGTGTTTTATCCTAATATCTTCTCCCTCGGGATATAACCACGAACCTAACACTGCAATTGCAATAAACAAAATAAAAGAAGCCATTGAAATTGCTATTATCCAAAGCGGAATCCTGATGTCTTTTGTGTTTAAAAGTGTTTCTTTTTCCATGAAATGAGCATAAAGAAGGTATGAAAAAAATCAATCCCCTATAAGCTTTTCTTTGTTTGTTAGGTTAACTAATTTTTCTTTCAGTTCTAAAAAATAAGAAAAAGCACCAGGTTGCAAAGGCAGTTAAAAGATGCCAAATGGCATGTGGCTGAATCCAGGAGTCAGGATTACAGAAAGATTCAGTGAATAGCGATGGGTTGTATGGCTGGCCTTGGAGCCAGATAGCAAAGGCAGTCATGTAAGTCGCCATGCCCAAGAAAAACCAAGGCGAATAAACCCTAGCAATCCGAGGCGNTTTAGTGGAAAAAATCGCCGGTACCCAAAAAAGGACAATCCACCAGTATTCCCCTGGGTTCATAAATATTTCAACAGGGCTAATTCCAAAAACTGCAGCAACCATAAATCCTACCAGCCCAGACGCCCACCTAAACATGGGTGACCAAAACCTATAGAGAGCTTCAGAAATAACCCAAAGACCTATTGATAAACCAAATAAGTCCAGACCTATCCCCAGCCTTCCTCCTAAAAACCATCTAGCAACTGCATAAATAAAAACTATAGAAAAATAAACTTGGAGAAATCTATTAGAACTCCACCTGCCCATCTCTTTAAGGTTGTAGAGCCAAGGAAATATTATGAACATAACCATGCTGAGATTGTCTGCCCAACCTCCCCATTCGGTATGTGTTCCATGCATTAACATAGAGCCTGGACCAAGGTAAATGACGGCACTTGCATAAAGGACACTAAGTCTGTTTAAACCAATAAATGTGTTTCTTTCTTTAGAATCCCTTTCATCTGCGGTCAAGGTCTTAAGAATTAAAAGACCTACCACCATAAAGCCTAAGTTGCTTAGGGCGTTTGAAGGTTCTCTAAATATACCTCCGCTGACTCTTTCGCACCAACCCGATATAGAGCCTATTGGCTCTTGTCCTGATTCAAAGTAAAAGAGAGATCCTGTCAAGCCCAACAAAATATAAACTAGCAGGTAAGCTATGCTTATGCCTAAAGCAATCGGATAAGCTTTTTGCACTAAATTAACTCTGCAGACTGTGCAATGCGCACAATTTATTTCCTGAAGGATCCCTTAAATAAGCTAAATACAATTTCATTCCCATTCCTTCTCGCACTCCAGGAGGATCCTCACAGGTTGTTCCGCCATGACTTATACCTGCTTCATGCCATTTATCTGCCATCTCTGGGTCCTTGGCCCTGAAAGCAGTTGTACTTCCATTTCCGTGGGTTGCCAGATTGTCATCTATGGGTTCAGAGATTAGAAACATATTGCCATCAAGCATATACAAATACCTTTTATGTCCTGTAGGAAGCACAGAGAGAATTCCTGGTTCGCAGCCCAACACCCCCAAAACCTTGTCATAAAAAAGCTTGGACTCTTCTATGTCGTTGGCTCCTAACATTATGTGACTAAACATTTTTTCTCCTTATTAGTTTTACTAAATTTTTTTCTTTAAGAGTTTTTCCAATTAGGGTTTCTCTTAGTCAAAAAGGCATCAATGCCTTCTCTTGCGTCTTCAGCTTTTAGGTTCTTTATCATTCTTTCAGTAGCATATTCATAGGCCTCTTCAAGATCCATGTCCAGTTGCTTATAAAAAGTTTCTTTGCCCATCTTTAATACATAAGAAGATTTTGAACAAATAGCCCTGGCCACTTCCATCACTTTCTCGTGGAGCTCCTCGGGTCCAAATACATCGTTAATTAAGCCAAACCTTTTAGCTTCAGTTGCATCTACCAAATCCCCAAGAAGAAGCATTTCCATTGAATGTTTTTTTGCTATAGCCCTAGAGACAGGAACTAGGGGTGTATGACAAAACAACCCGATATTCACTCCAGGCGTCGCAAATCTAGTATCACTGTCAGCGTATGCCAAATCACAAGACGCAACCAATTGACATCCTGCTGCCGTGGCAACGCCGTGTACCTCAGCAATAACAGGCTTACTTAGGTTAGATAAAAAAGTCATCACTTCTTTACAGCTATTTAAAAGGTTTCTATAAAAATCATCGTTTTGATTTTCCTGAACCTCTTTGAGGTTATGGCCGGCACTAAAGCCTCTCCCAACTCCTTTCAGCACCAATACCTTGGTTGTGTCATCTTGATCAGATTCTTTTAAGACAGCAAATAATTCCTTGAGTAAATTTTCAGATAAAGAGTTAAATGAGCCCTCATCATTTAAGCTGATTAATGAAACCTCTTCTTCTTTTTGAAGAGTAACTAGGGCATTGCTCTGATCATTCATTTCTATTTGATTATACCTCCTATACCATTGAAAATGTGTTGGTGAAGAATTACTCGTCACACTTAGGAATCATAGGCGGAGGAATTGCAGGCCTTACTGTCGGTTGTGCATTAAGGTTGCAAGGAATCAATACTGTTGTCTTTGAAAGAGCTGATGAAGTTAGTGAATATGGCGCAGGTATATCTATT
>JGI24816J26688_1000318_pt1 | contig 12001 bp, 9 predicted proteins | sample METZYME_3_250m_FD_26688 | JGI IMG/M metagenome (IMG submission 26688)
GGTGCTTTATAGGAAATCATCCCATTTTCTACACTAGCCTCATCCTCACCAACAATTTGATATTTTACTAGGGTATTGGCTGTAATATTTTCTAATTCTATAGTTGAACCAAAAATTACTTTATTTCTAACATCCAATGCTGTGATATCAATGATCTCGGCATTTGAGAGTTTTGACTCTATTTGATTTATACGCCCTTCAATAAAACTTTGTTTTTCTTTTGCTGAATGATATTCAGCATTTTCTTTGAGATCACCAAACTCCCTGGCTGTTGCAATTGCTTTGATGATCTTGCTTCTTTCTTCTGATTTAAGTAATTTTAGCTCTTCTCTCAAAGCATCATTACCTTTTTTAGTCATGATAACGCGTTCCATTAATCAATCCATTTAGTTTAATAATAATCTTGCAGTTTATTTACACTTACCATATTAAAGTAGTCAAAAGCATCCATAGTCGCAATACTCGCCTCTAGGCTGGTGTAATAAGTTACATTTCTGATAACTGCCTCTGCCCTAATTGAAAACGACTCCTCCATCGACTGTTTTCCTTCTGTGGTATTAATAATTAAATCTATTTTGCCCTTTCTAATCAAATCAACAATGTGAGGCTGACCTTGGTGAACTTTGTTGATATAGGAACTTTTTATATTATGTGAATTCAGAAATTCAGAAGTGCCTTCAGTCGAGACAATGGAAAATCCTTTTTTTATTAGAAGGCGAGCAAGATTTAATAAAGCTTTTGTTTTATCAGGATTCCTAACAGAAATAAAAACGGTTCCAGTTTGTGGAATTTTTATACCAGCAGCATGTTGAGATTTAATATAAGCTTCGCCGAAAGAATTACCAGTTCCCATGACTTCTCCTGTGGANTTCATTTCTGGACCAAGAATTGGATCACTATCAGGAAATTTATTAAAAGGAAAGACAGGTCCTTTAACTGCAAAAAAATTAGTTGTTGATTCTGTTTGAATTCTCTGTTCTTTTAATGTTATACCAAGCATCGTTTTTGCAGCAATTTTTGCCAGTTGTCTGCCAGTGGCCTTGGAAACAAAGGGAACTGTTCTCGAAGCTCTTGGATTTACTTCAATAATAAAAATCTTATTTTTTTGAATCGCAAATTGTGCATTAACTAGTCCAATTACATTCAAAGATTTTGCTAATACAACCATTTGTTTTTTTAANTCTTGTTGAATTGCACCTGATAATGAGACGGGGGGTATTGAACAAGAGGAATCACCTGAGTGNACTCCAGCTTGNTCGATATGCTCCATAATAGCCCCTATAAAGACCTCTTTACCATCTGACACAGCATCAACATCAACNTCTATNGCNTTATCTAAAAAATGATCTAGAAGTACTGGCGATTTATTTGAAACTTTAACCGCTACATCCATATATNTTTTAAGTTCTTCATCNTTATAGACAATCTCCATTGCTCGACCGCCTAAAACATATGAAGGTCTTACTACCAGTGGGTATTGAACCTTTTTTGCTTTTTCTATTGCTTCAGTTGGATTGTTTGCAACTTCATTGAAGGGTTGAAGATAATCCAGTGACCCTACGAGTTCTTTAAATCGTTCTCTATCTTCAGCAAGATCAATTGAATCTGGTGATGTNCCTATAATTGGAGCACCTGCTTCCAACAACTGACTTGCTAATTTTAATGGTGTTTGACCTCCAAATTGAACAATAATGCCTTTCGGTTTTTCAATATCAATGACTGCCATTACGTCTTCAAAAGTGAGCGGCTCAAAATACAGCCTATCCGAGGTATCGTAATCGGTTGAGACAGTTTCAGGATTGCAGTTGATCATGATCGATTCATACCCACATTCTGTTATTGCATAAGAAGCATGAACACAGCAGTAATCAAATTCTATGCCTTGACCAATTCTATTGGGCCCACCACCGAGAATTATGATTTTATCTTTACCAGTAGGTAAAGATTCACATTCTTCTTCATAGGTTGAATACAAATATGCTGTCGTTGTTTCAAATTCTGCAGCACATGTATCAACTCTTTTATAGACTGGTTTTATATTTAATNCCTTTCTTTTTTCTCTTATTGAAATTTCATCACTTGACATTAACTCTGCAATGCGAAGATCTGAAAAACCTTTCNTCTTTATATTGAATAAAAAATCTTTTTCAACGGTTTCTATGTTCTGATTTTGAATCAACTCTTCAGTTTTGATAATGTCTTCTATTTGATTTAAAAACCAATGGTCAATAGCAGTCAGTTGATTCACTTCATCAATAGTCATTCCAAGTCGGAATGCATCTCCAATATAAAACAACTGATCTGCAGAGGGTGTGGAAACTTTATTTTTAAATGTTCCATTTATGGAAGAATCAAGATAAAGACTGGTTAATCCATCATGGTTTGTCTCCAAGCCACGTATTGCTTTTTGTAATGATTCCTGAAATGTTCTTCCAATAGCCATCACTTCACCAACAGATTTCATTTGCGTAGTCAGACTGGAATCGACATTTGGAAACTTTTCAAATGTAAAACGTGGAACTTTAGTTACGACATAATCTATAGAAGGTTCAAACGATGCGGGCGTACGTCCACCAGTAATATCGTTTTTAAGTTCATCAAGTGTGTATCCAATTGACAATTTTGCAGCTATTTTAGCAATCGGAAAACCTGTAGCTTTAGAGGCTAGGGCTGATGATCTAGATACTCTTGGGTTCATTTCAATGACTATCATCCTTCCATCTAAAGGATTGACAGCAAACTGAACATTTGATCCCCCTGTATCCACTCCGATTCTTCTTAGAATTGCAATTGAGCTATCTCGCATTTTTTGTAATTCCTTATCCGTGAGAGTTTGTGCTGGAGCAACAGTTATTGAATCACCCGTATGTACTCCCATTGGATCTAGATTTTCAATCGAGCAGACGATTATGGCATTGTCATTTCTATCACGAACAACCTCCATCTCGAATTCTTTCCAGCCTAACAGAGATTCCTCTAATAAAACTTCCGTTGTTGGTGATAAATCTAACCCTCGATTTACGATTGTAAATAATTCTTGCTCATTATTTGCAATACCACCCCCTGAACCACCTAGAGTAAATGAAGGCCTTACTATCACTGGATAGCCAAGTTCTTCAACAATATTTAATGCTTCCACCAAATCATGAGCTAATCCTGATTTTGCAACTTCAATTTCAATCTCCTGCATCGCAACCTTGAATAACTCCCGATCTTCAGCTGTATCAATGGACTCTTTGGTTGCTCCAATCATTTCAACATTGTATTTATCTAAAATCCCTTTTCTTGCCAAATCTAGAGCAGTATTTAATCCAGTTTGACCACCCATTGTAGGTAGAATTGCATCAGGTCTTTCTTTAGCAATCACTTTTTCAATGGCCTGCCATTGAACTGGTTCAATGTATATTGAGTCAGCAATATCGGGATCCGTCATAATAGTGGCTGGATTAGAGTTAACAAGAATTACCCTGTACCCTTCATGCTTTAATGCTTTACACGCTTGGGTTCCTGAATAATCAAATTCACAAGCCTGACCTATAATAATAGGCCCTGCTCCCAGTAATAATATGCTTTCTATATCTTGTCGTTTTGGCATCTTTTCATTTGTGCTGTAAATTTCTCAAACAAATTAGACAAATCATGAGGTCCAGGACTTGCTTCAGGGTGGCCTTGAAAGCTAAATGCAGGTAAATCTTTAAATTCTATCCCTTGCAAAGATTTATCAAAAAGTGACCTATGGGTGACATTTATGGAGCTTGATAACGTACTCTCATCTACTGTGAAACCGTGGTTTTGACTTGTAATTAAAACTTGTCCTGTTTTTACATCTTGAACCGGGTGGTTGGCACCATGATGGCCAAATTTCATCTTAATTGTTTTTGCGCCACTAGCTAAAGCAAGCAATTGATGACCAAGACAAATGCCAAAAATTGGTATTTTCTGTTCGAGAAGTCTTTGAATTGCCTTAATTGCATAAACACAAGGTTCTGGGTCTCCCGGTCCATTTGATAAAAAAATACCATCAGGCTTCATCGACAGGACTTCTTCAGCTGTTGTCATAGCTGGCACTACTGTAACAGTACAGCCTTGATCTACTAATAACCTTAAAATATTTTGTTTGATGCCAAAATCATATGCCACCACATGGAAATGCTTTTTTAGAATTTCCTTTTTGTCTTTATAGATATTGTGTTGTCCTTTGTTCCAATCGTATGGAGTATTTGTTGTTACTGATTTTGCCAAATCCATCCCTGACAATCCTGGAAACTCCAGTGCCTTTTTAACAGCAAATTGCTGATCAAGTTCATTGTTGATTATGCATCCTCTAAGAGAACCATTAGATCTGATGTGATTTGTTAGCTTACGAGTATCAATATCGGCAATAGCTACAATATTCTGTGCTTTCAAGAAAGACCCCAAATCATTTTCCTTTCTCCAACTGCTTGCAATTGGAGAAAGCTCTCTAATGATCAAACCCGACGCGTAAGCTCTGGAGCTTTCAAAATCAGAATTATTGATACCTGTATTGCCGATATGAGGGTATGTCAAGGTGACCAATTGTTTAAAATATGAAGGATCTGTGAGAATCTCTTGATACCCGGTCATGGCTGTATTAAAAACTACTTCACCGGAAGTCTCTCCATCAGCACCAATTGATTTACCTGAAAAAATTGTTCCATCTTCAAGTGCCAACAGAGCTGATATCAATTTGTATTCCTTTTACGTATGTACTCGTAAAAAGGGAAAGAGCCCAATTTAGGATCCTTCCCTTAAATTCCATCCGGAACCCGTAACATCTTATTGTCTAAAATAATTGATGTCACCTTTTAATTGAAATTATCTATAATTTTTTCCTAAATGGGATGTGTAATAAGTAAAAAACTGCAAAAGCAATACCCATTGCTATTGGTATATGAAAAGGTGGAGAAGGCATAATATTCATCAAAGAATCACCTTCTGGTTTGGTGTTTAGATACCAATAATTTGCAGGAGGACCCAACAAAATATTAATTATATAAATCACTGGTAGGAAACTCAGTGTAATCACAACTACTCTTCTATAGGAGTGTTTTGTGGGAAAAGTATTGTGACAGAACATAGAAAAAAATATTGCCATGATCATGGCCCCATGTCCTATAAAAAAAGGAAACCATTCAATATCAGGAAATGCAAAAACTAAATCAGGAGTTAATAAAGCCATTNTGCCNCCNCCCAGTCCCCAATAATAAGCTACTTCAAAAAAAACTTTCTTTCGTGTCAATAAATAGGTAGCAATAAAGAAACCACTTAAATTACAAGCATGCAATGGAATAACTGAAATTAACTCATCACCAAAAAAATAGGGTCTGTAAAAAGGTTTAGACAACTCATGAATAATTAAAAAAATAGCTAAAGTTTTTGCAATAGCTTCTTGACTATCATTTGATAGTTTCTTTTTAGCATAGAGCGGAAAATAAACTATGATGAGAGCAGATAAAACTAAAGCAAAGAGGTGTTGTTGACCAAATAGTATAAATGGTAAATCTGACATTAATTAACTGTATGTTTAAATTCCTAGGCGGTCAAAAAATTCTTTTACACTTTTCTTCCAACTACTTTTATGAGGTCTGTGATTTTTGGAGCTTGAATTAATTGAGTCCTCAAATTGCTTGAGAAGACTCTTTTGTTTTGAGTTGAGATTAACAGGAGTTTCTATCTGAATTTTACAATATAAATCACCAGTTCTCGTATCTCGATATGAGGTAATACCCTTACCCNTTAATCTAAAAACTTTTCCTGATTGAGTCTCTGAAGGAATTGTTAGATTCACAGCACCATCTATAGTTGGTACTTTAACCACTCCNCCTAGTACAGCTGATGAATAACTTGTGGGGACACTACAAAAAAGATTGCTACCCTCTCTGGTGAAAATACTGTGTTCTCTAACAGTTATATCAACATATAGATCACCAGATGGTCCACCATTAATGCCTGCTTCTCCTTCATTGGATAAACGAATTCGATCATCATTATCTACACCAGAGGGNATTTTTATTGATATAGTTCTATTTTTTTGAACCCTTCCTGATCCATTACAATCAGCGCAAGGATAAGGAATGCTTTGTCCAGTTCCCCTACATGCTGGACAGGTTTGTTGTAATGTAAAAAATCCCTGCTGAACTCTAACGTTACCTCTNCCCTCNCATTTATGACATGTTGCAACTGAGGTTCCTNCTTTTGCNCCTGATCCTTTACAAGGAGTNCATGCAGTTAATGATGGGATTTTGATTTTTATGGTATCTCCAAAAACAGCCTGTTCTAAATCAAGTGTAAGATTGTAACGTAAGTCTGAGCCTCTCTGAGTGTTAGAACGCTGACCTCTTCTTGTGCCAAAAATATCACCAAACATATCACCAAAAACATCATTGAATGAGTCNCCTGGATTAAAACCACCACCCATGCCTGACTGGGTATTCATACCCGCATGACCAAATTGATCATATGTTGATCTCTTTTGGGGGTCTGATAAAACTTCGTAAGCTTCTTTGGCTTCCTTAAATTTTTCTTCGGACGTTGCATTACCAGGATTACGGTCAGGATGGTGTTTCATTGCCAACCTGCGGTATGCTTTTTTTATCTCAGCATCAGTTGAATTCTTTGCTATTCCGAGAGTCTGATAAAAATCTTGTTTACTCATTTCAATGACCTAAATACTGAAGAGGATAGATCTAAAGATCTACCCTTTAATATTTTTTTAATTAATGAGAATGCTACGACCGTTTAAGACTTGTTATCTTCGGTTTTATCTTCCTCATTAACTTCCTCATTAACTTCTTCATACTCGGCATCTACAACGCTTTCTTTTTCAGAAGAGCTGTCGTTTCCTTGTGATTGATTAGCTTTGTTTTGGGCTTCTTCAAAAGCTTTTTGTGCAATACCAACTGAAGCTTCGCCTAATGATTTTATTTTTGCTTCTATTACCCCTTTGTCATCTCCCTTCAAGGCTTCTTTTAAATCACTGGCTGCTGATTCCACTTGCGACCTTTCTTCAGGTTCAACTTTTTCACCCAGTTCTTCAAGTGATTTTTCAGTGGCATGAACCAATTGATCTCCTTGATTTTTTATATCAACTAATTCTCTAAACTTTTTATCTTCCTCTGCGTTTGCTTCTGCTTCTGAGATCATTTTTTCTATTTCTTCGTCAGCTAAACCGCTCGATGCCTGAATAACAATTTTTTGTTCTTTTCCAGTTTCTTTATCTTTTGCAGAAACATTAAGTATCCCGTTGGCATCTATATCAAATGCAACCTCAATTTGAGGCATGCCTCTAGGTTTCCCTGGAATATCTGTAAGATCAAATCTTCCCAGTGACTTATTATCTTGAGCTCGTTCTCTTTCACCTTGTAAAACATGAATTGTAACTGCTGTCTGATTGTCCTCTGCTGTTGAGAAAATTTGTTCCGCTTTTGTAGGGATGGTCGTGTTCTTTTCAATGAGTCTTGTCATAACACTGCCTAAAGTTTCAATCCCCAAAGATAATGGTGTTACATCTAGCAGTAAAACATCCTTAACATCACCGGATAAAACACCACCCTGAATAGCTGCACCAATCGCAACTGCTTCATCAGGATTGACGTCCTTTCTAGGCTCTACTGCAAAAAATGATTTCACTTCATCTTGTACTTTCGGCATTCTTGTTTGCCCACCAACTAGAATCACATCATTAATATCTCCAACACTAAGACCAGCATCTTTTAATGCAATTTTGCATGGTTCTATTGTTTGAACGATTAGGTCTTCAACAAGAGATTCTAATTTTGCACGTGTAAGTGTGGTATTTAAGTGNTTAGGGCCAGATGAATCAGCTGTTAAATATGGAAGATTTACATCCGTTTGAACTTGGTTTGATAATTCAATTTTAGCTTTTTCAGCTGCTTCTTTAAGGCGCTGTACTGCTTGTGGATCATTGGATACATCCATTCCAGTTTGTTTTTTAAACTCATCCATCAAGTGATCAATAATCCTGTTGTCAAAATCTTCACCGCCTAAGAAAGTATCNCCGTTGGTAGCTAAAACTTCGAATTGATTTTCTCCATCAACATCAGCAATTTCNATNAGAGATACGTCAAATGTTCCGCCACCAAGGTCGTAAACTGCAATTTTCCGATCTCCTCTTTTTTTATCTAAACCATAAGCTAAAGCTGCAGCAGTTGGCTCGTTGATGATTCTTTTAACATCTAAACCAGCAATTTTCCCAGCATCTTTCGTAGCTTGTCGTTGTGAATCATTAAAGTATGCAGGTACAGTTATAACGGCTTCTTTAATCTTTTCCCCCAAATAAGATTCTGCTGTTTCTTTCATTTTTCTTAATATTTCAGCTGATATTGCTGGTGGGGATGTATCTTTTTCATTAGCTAAAACCCAAGCATCACCATTTTTAGCTTCTACAATTTTAAAAGGAACTTTATCTGAATCTTTTTTAACTACTGAATCATTGTATTTTCGACCAATCAATCGTTTGATTGCAAAAAGTGTGTTTTCAGGATTGCTAACTGCTTGTCTTTTTGCTGATTGCCCTACCAATGTTCTGTCTTCGTCTTTTGAATACGCAACAACAGAAGGCGTTGTTCTGTCACCCTCTGCATTTTCAATGACTTTTGCCTGGTCGCCATCCATAACGGCAACACAAGAATTTGTTGTCCCTAAATCTATTCCGATAACTCTAGACATTTTTTACTCCTAACAATTTATTTTGGTCTTTGGATAGATGTATGAATGGTTTTATAGATTTCAAGTCGAGGGTTCATCTTTTTTCTTTTCGGCACAAACGATTACCCTTGCTGGCCTCAGTAGTCTTTCTTTGAGACGATAACCCTTTTGAATTACTTTAATGATGTAACCAGGTTCAACTGAATCATCTTCCTGTGTGCTTATTACTTCATGTAATTCAGGATCGTATCTCATTTCAGATGGATCAATGGTTTCAATAGATAATTTAGTAAAAAGACTCTTCATCAACATCATGCTGGCTTCTTGACCTTCTTTAAATGTTTTGTATTCTTCAATAGTTTCAGTTTTCAAATTCAAACCCAGTTCAAAACTGTCTAAAATTGGAAGCATTTCCATAATGACTCTTTCTATAGAGCCCCTGCTTGCATTTTCAATATCTCTAAATGTTCTTTTTCTGAGATTCTCTATTTCGGCCTGAAGCCTTAGAACCTTATCCCAATTTATTGATGCCTCCTCTTGTGATTTAGTCAGCTGTTCGTCAAGACTCATTTCTGATTGGTCTTGAGAGGATTCTTGCTTGTCTTCATCCTGCAGATCTACGGAGTGATCTGCATCATCATTATTGGTGTTTTTTTTCATTTTATCCTTATCCACTATCTTGAACGTACAGGATGTATGTAGGGTCTATTTCTATTATTTCAATGATTTGCCAAGAAGTTTTGCAGTTATATCAACGATTGGTATAACTTTTTGATAAGCGATTCGGGTTGGCCCTATAACGCCCAATACTCCAATCGCCCCCTCTTCAGTTGTGTATGGGGATGTGATCAAAGTGCAATTATCAAACATTTGATATCCTGATTCTTCGCCTATGAAAATCTGGATTCCATCAGTAGACATACTTTTGTCCAATAACTCCAGTAACTGTTGTTTTTCTCTAAAAGCATCAAAAAGCTGTCTTAATTTCTTTATGTCTGAGAGTTCATGAAAATCCATCAAACGCCTTTGCCCAGCAACTATGTATTCATCTGATTCATCAAAATCCAAAACCTTATCAGCTATATCAATGAGATCTGTCATTAAAGAATTTACTGATTCTTTGGTTTGTATCATTTCATTGATTAAATGTTTTTTAATGTAACTCAGACTCCTGCCTTTATAATGCGTATTTAAATAATTGGATGCCTGTTTTAACTCATCCTTTGAGTAGTCTCTCTTCATCTGTAAAATACGGTTCTCTACTTCTGTTTCGTTCATAACAATGATTGCCAAGATTCTTTTCTCAGACAATTGAATAAAATCTATTTCTTTTAATCGTATAACTTGTTGTTTAGGAATTGTGACAATGCCAGCAAGTTTTGTTATAGCTGATAGAGTATTAGAGACACTGATAGCTAATTCCCTACTGTTGCTTTCATGGGTATTAACTCTTTTTTTGATCCTTTCAAGTTCATTCGCTTCAACAGGTTGAAGTTTTAAAAGGCTGTCTATGAAAAAACGATACCCTTTAGATGTTGGCACTCTTCCTGATGAAGTATAAGGTGAGGCAATAAAACCTAGCTCTTCAAGATCTGACATCACATGTCTTATTGATGCTGGACTTAAGCCGATTTCATCTGCCAAAGACAGGCTTTTTGACCCAATAGGAATGCCTTCTTGAATGTATTTATCAACTATTGCTGATAAAATCCGCCTTGCCCTATGTGATGGCATGTTAAGATCACTTTTATCAATTGTATTCACGGATCTGTATTTCAATAAAATTCTAAAAAAATATTAATGTTGATTTGATTGCATAGAATTATAATTTGATATCATTTCCAATTAATAATAACTAGTCAAGACTTAAATATTGAAGACGAAATTTAAAAGAATTCTATTTACTGTAAATACCATGGACCAAAATTCCATGGAGAGTTTGAATATTATTCTTGATGACTTAAAAGACATGCAGTTGAGTATTGGTCTATTTGAAATCAATTCTGATGTGAATGCTCCTACTTTCCCATTATCACATAAAATCAATCGTTTAAAAGATGATGAAATTTTAAATAGTGATCTTATTATTTCAATAGGTGGTGATGGAACAATGCTGCAATCTGCAAAATTAGCACATAAATTAAATATTCCAATTACTGGGATTAATAAAGGCCGACTGGGATTTTTAACAGATATAAATCCTGATCATGCTGGAGAGGTAATTAAACACATCATCAATGGTCAATATGCTGAAGAAAATAGGTTATTGATTAAAGCCACGGTAAATAAAGATAAACAGAGCCAAATTATCGGTTATGGGCTAAATGATGTGGCCATTAAAAGAAAAGAAACTGGAAGAATGATACGTATTAAAGTATCAATTGATCAAAAATATATTAATACACATGAAGGTGATGGATTTATTGTAGCCTCTCCTACAGGTTCGACAGCATATGCACTAAGCTGTGGTGGTCCAATTCTAAAACCAGATATCGAAGCACTAATTTTAGTACCCATTTGTCCTCACTCATTAAATGATAGACCATTGGTAATTCCTGGTCACTCAGAGGTTGATGTTTCTGCTGAGCTCGGTGAAGGTGAAACAGCAGAAATAGATTTGGATGGGGACACTTTTTCTGAATTAAATTCAGAAGATGCCTTAACGATTAAGGTTTCCTCACAATTTATAAAACTAATACACCCAGAAGACTATGATTATTTTAATACTTTAAGAACCAAGCTCTATTGGGGACAGGATAAAAGAACTTCTACACAATAATTTTAATTAAACACTAAACTATGAAGATAAAAATTACTCTAGTTATTCTTTTGCATTTTCATCTCTGCTTGTGTATATAGAATGGATGTTCAACAAGGCAATCTATTAAAATTGGAAACCCTTGACCGAGTTGAAGTTGGAATGACCAAGAGCCAAATCAAATACCTCCTGGGTGGGCCACTAGTAGGCACGCCATTTGAAGAAAACCGCTGGGACTATATTTATTACTACCAACCTGGCAACGAAGGTGAAACCCAAAGATACTGGCTAATTGTTTACTTTGAGGGAAATAGAGTCATTAAAATAGAAAAGGATGTACTAACAAATCCTAATTAGTCATTTCTTCCTTTAAATTTTTCAACAAACTCACCAACAAACTGATCGATAAAAGAAGCAAGCTTTTGCTTTACCATTAGATCAGTTATGGGATTAGCAATCTGGTATTTCATAGTGTAACTAACTCGGGTCTTTTCTAACGCATGTTCTTCAAACAACCAAATACCTTTAAAACTCTTAAATGGACCCTCTTGTAGA
>JGI24816J26688_1000322_pt1 | contig 11958 bp, 10 predicted proteins | sample METZYME_3_250m_FD_26688 | JGI IMG/M metagenome (IMG submission 26688)
ACCAGCGTAGGGATTCCTCGCTCAATCAATTGAGCAACTTTGGGGTTGAATTTTTCTGCTGGATAAGTCGGATAAGCTCGATAATCTGGAGCAGCTCCCGGCGGACCCTCATTGTAAGGTTGTGAAAGAAAAGCTGTACGTCCTTGTGGAGAGCCGTCTAAACCAAACTTCACGCCCCCCAAGCGTAAACCATTTGTGTAGGATGATTCCGCCTCAATAGCCGCCAACTGGTTGTCATCGAAGAAATTTGACCAGGGAAACACCACAATGTCAGCAGTATAAGGCTCTCGTTTTGCATACACACGCAAGCGCTCAATGTCTGACATATTGGCGCCGCCGTCTTGAATAGTGGTAATACCATAGCTCGCATATCGTTTTATTGTCTGCCTGACTAAATGCTCAAACTTGTCATCATCAATAGGAGCCAGCAGATTTCTTGAAAACAACCCCATTGCTGTTTCTTCCATCACTCCGTTGGGTTCTGTTGAACCAGGTCTACGACGAACCACTCCTCCAGGCGGGTTGTTAGTATTTTGATCAATGTTTTGTTGCTGGAGCGCTGCCGAATTTACAGTAGCTAAATGTCCAGAAACATGCGTCAACATCACCGGGTGGTCCAGTGAAGCCCGGTCTAGATCATCACGATTTGGGTGTCGTTTTTCCTCAAGCAGAGAATCATCGTAACCAAACCCAAGCACCCAAGTTCCTGGAGCAAGCTGTTGTTTATCAATTTTAGATTTAACCAAATCCACAATGTCGTTAATATTCTCGACACGACCAACTGGCGGCGAAGCAAGGTCAATCATTTCAGTTAATTTAGCAACTATGGTCATATGACCATGGGCATCAATAAACCCAGGAACCAATGCATTGTCCCCAAGTTCAATAACACGTGTTGAACTATTTTTTAGTTTTAAAATTTCTTCCGCTGAGCCTGTGGCGACGATGTTTTGGCCAGTCACAGCCGCAGCAGTCACACCTGCAGACGCAGCGTCGACTGTAATAATATGATCCCCGATAAAAATAACATCTGCCGACCGGTCGTCCGCAATAGCGAGCATTGTTTTTGGCCCGCAACCCAATGCCAGCAAAAACAGACAAATGAAGACAGCTGATTTTTTTATTAGCACAATCATTTTTTATAAATCCCTATGGGCAGAATAAATAGATGCCAATGCTGCAGAAGCCAGTCGTGCCTCAGGCGGGTCTGCACGTGACGTTAGCATTATCGGAACTTTCATGCCAAGCACCAAGCCGGCAGCGTTGGCACTAACTGAATAAACCATCTGTTTAAACAAAACATTCCCTGCCTCTAAATTTGGCACCAGCAACACATCTGCGTTGCCTGCAACTGCATTGTTCACGCCCTTGATGGTCGCTGCCTGTTTAGAAATTGCCACATCAAGAGCCATTGGTCCGGCAATTTCTGCGCCAGGCAAGGCGCCATTTTCTGCTTCTTTAACAATCTCGGCGGCATCCATGCTTGAAGGCATTTCAGGCATTGATAATTCAGTCCCAGAAATCAGCGCCACACGCGGCTTAGGATTTCCAAGCGCGTGCATGAGTTCTATAACATTGCGAGCTATTGCAATTTTTTGTTTCACTCGAGGCAAAACATTAATAACGGCATCGGTTATGCAGATGCCTTGTTCATCTCCGGGTACAGTCATATAAAAAGCATGGCTGGGACGACGTTTTAAGCGAATGCCTTGGTTTCGTTGCAACGCTTCCTGCATTAAAGCCTCTGAGTGAATGTGACCCTTCATCAATGCCAAAACTTCTCCTCTGCGCGCCAGACTCACGCAGAGCTTCGCTGCCTTTGTTTCGCTCCCAACATCAACCACAGAGAATTTTCCGATGTCCCAATTTATAGCGGTTGCAATGGAGTTGATAGCGCTTGAGTCGCCAACCAATGTGGGTTCGATTAGATTATGTTCCGTGGCTAATTTAACGCTTGTCATTACCGTTTCTGTTCCTGCGTTAACGACTGCAGTTTTTAGTGGCGGATGGCGCTGGGCGTGGGTCAGTAAGCCCGACGGGCATTCAAATGGTGCAGAACTCAACATAAAATGTTCCTCGGTTCAGACGTATTTTTTGTATTTATCCAGGTAGCGAACCGGTTTTGATAGTGCGTCACGGCGAAACGGATCACCCAATTCTTGTGTGCACATAATTTCAACAACCGTGGTTTTGTGAGCATTCATCTGTGCATCGATGGCAGTCTTCAGGGCCGAGCCCACATCCTCAAGCCGATTGACGGTGATCCCTTCCGCTCCCATGGCGCGAGCGATGTTAGCAAAACTTTGGTTATCAAGCTCTCCGGCTACGAAGCGCTGGTTGTAAAAGTCTACCTGATTTTTTTTCTCTGCTCCCCATTGACCGTTATTGAAAACAACGACTGTTGTGGGTATATCTTCACGCACACAGGTCATTACCTCACCCATGCTCATGCCCCAAGCCCCATCTCCTGCATAGGCAATAGCGGGTCGGTNTGGAGCAGCNACCTTGGCACCAATAATTGTTGGGAAAGCATAGCCACAGTTGCCAAAGCTCATTGCNGCAAAGAAACTGCGTGGTTTTTCAAAACGTAAATAACTGTTGGCAACCGAATTAATATTGCCAATGTCGGTTGAAACCATGACGTCTTCCGGCATTGCTTTTTCAAGTTCACGCAAGACTTGGCGTGGATGCAGGAAATCTCGGCCAGCTTTTTTTATAGCCTCTTCACTGAAGGCATCTTTCTCATGAAGCCACTCATCAAGCTCTTGTTCCCATTCCTTCTTAGCGGCTGTAATTATTGCTGCCCGCTCTTCTTTATTTTTATCACTAACCAGACTAACCCCTTCAAGCCTACCAAGCATTGCCTCAGCAGAGGCCTTGGCGTCACCACAAATACCAACAGAGACTTTCTTGACCAACCCCAACATTCTATGATCNGCATCCACCTGAATAATTTTGGCGTTGTTTGGCCAGTAATCGAGACCGTATTGTGGCAATGTTCCAAATGGGCCCAGGCGAGTGCCAAGAGCCAACACAACATCAGCTTGGCTGATGAGCTTCATGCCTGCTTTTGATCCTTGATAACCCAGTGGCCCGCACCAAAGCGAATGGCTTGCAGGAAAAGAATCGTTGTGTAAATAACTGTTGACGACAGGGGAGCCAAGACGCTCTGCTAATAATTTACACGCATCCACACCACCAGCATTGACAACGCCACCGCCTGAAACAATAACTGGAAATTTGGCATTGGCCAGCAAAGTTGTCGCTTCGCTTAGTGTTTCCTCACCACCTGGACCACGGTCGAGATGCATAGGCTTTGGAATGTCCACATCAATATCACCATAGAATAAGTCTCTGGGAATGTTGATTTGAGTTGGACCCATTTCTGAGAGTGCTCGGTCAAAACAACGTCCTGTAAATTCCGCCATCCGGTTAGGGTTATTTAAATGCACTTGGTATTTGGTAAATTCCTGAAACATCGGCAGCTGGTTTGCCTCCTGAAAGCCCCCCAAACCAATTCCCATGGTTCCTGTTTCCGGGGTAATAATGACCACCGGTGAGTGTGCCCAAAATGCAGCGGCAATGCCTGTCACACAGTTACTAATGCCTGGACCGTTTTGCCCTATACAAACACCCTGCTTTCCGCTGACACGAGAGTAACCATCAGCCATGTGGGCAGCACCTTGTTCGTGTACAACAGAAATAAAACGAATGCCTGCAGGCTCGAAAATATCCATGGCATCCATGAACGCAGAGCCCATAATGCCAAAAATTTCTGAAACACCATGCACGGCCATCGTTTCAACAAAAGCCTCACTTGGAGTCATACGTGGCATATCTTTTTCCTTTTATTAATCAATTTTGAGTCGATGAGATAATTTGGTTCCTTTGGTCTCGCTTAGGTCTCTTCTTTTAAAGGCCTTGTCATTAATTTCTCCACCAAACTTTCTGCAGGAACGCCTTCAAACAAAATACTATACACCGCATTGGCTATCGGCAAGCCTTCGTGCAACGCTTGGTTGTTATAAAGCGCTTTCACTGCATGCACGCCCTCAGGGGTCGTTTCAAGTTTTTCAATGGCCTTGTCCAGAGACACTCCAGAGCCAATTAACAAACCCAATTGCCTGTTCCGGGACTGGTTGTCTGTGGAAGTCAAAACCAAATCTCCCAAACCAGATAGGCCAAAAAAAGTTTCTGGCTTGGCCCCAAAGGCAACCCCAATGGACTTCATTTCTTCCAAGCCTCTTGATATTAAAGCAGTTCTTGCGTTGGCACCCAAATTTAAGGCATCAGATGCACCGGCGGCAATGGCAATGATGTTTTTAAATGCACCGCCAAGTTGAACCCCGACAATGTCACTCGAGGTATACACTCTAAAGGAGGGGCTGGACATGATGTTTGCCAGGCCACTTAGTTTTCTTATATTTTCTGAGGCCAAGGTTATGGCTGTTGGTTTGCCTTTTGCTACTTCTTCGGCAAATGTTGGTCCTGAAATAATTGCGGTTTTGTTAAGAGAAGGCATCTCTTTTTTAATTGTTTCAGAAAATGTTTCTCCGGTATCCGGGTCAAGGCCTTTGGTTGCCCAAATCAATTTTTGTTCTTGATTCATGTGTGTGTTTAACTCAGCGGTGACTGTTTTAAATGCGGTGCTTTTTACGCACAAAAGAACGCAAGAACAGCTTGCTAATGAAGGAAGGATCTCGTCTTCGATGTTTATGGATTCAGGAATTTTGATGCCGGGAAGGCATTTTTTATTTTCGTTTGTTTTTTTTACTATTGAAAGATTTTCTTTGTCCNTTGAGGTTAAAGAGACGCTCAACCCATTTTTTGCCAAACGTATACTAAGCGCTGTCCCCCAAGCACCTGCTCCAATGACTAAAAACGATTCTTTGGCCATATGGTCTTAATTAGGCTTTTGCTCACTTGTTTGTTCCATGGCTTGATTGTATATGGAATCAAAATTTATAGGCTGCAACAGCAATGCTGGAAACCCGGCTTTGGTGACCATGGTTGAGATAAGTTCTCTGATGTATGGAAACAAAGTGTTGGGACAAAAAATACCAATCAACGCCCTAGTTTCTGTTTCATCATACCCCCGGATAGCAAAAACTCCTGCTTGTTCTACTTCTGCTAAAAACATGGTTTTCTCTCCATACGTTGATTCCACGCTTAGCTTTAACGAAACGTCATAGACTCCCTCACTGAGTTTTCTGTGGGTATTTGAGATATTGAGTTTGGTTTCAGGGGTGATCTCTTGTTCAAGAAAAACCTCAGGGCTGTTGGGTGCCTCAAATGACAGGTCTTTAATGTAAATTGTTTGCAGAGAAACATTTTTTTCATTTTTTTCATTATTTTCAGTTGTCACGTTCTCTTTGTTTTCAGATTCCTTGGCCATAATATCTCCCCTTGTTAATCAGCGAGCGACGAAACAGGAAGGCTTGCGTTTTCCCACTCTGTTTGACCGCCCTTAATATAAAAAACATTGTCTAAGCCCTTAGAGCGCAATTTCAGGCTCAGTTTTTTGCTGGCATTGCCATTGTCGCACACCAAAAGAACGGGCTTATTTTTTTTGTTGCTCTTTTTGAGCTCTGCTTCTGTGATGTCTTCTGGTTTTTTATTGGCAGCACCCAAAAGGTGTTTTTTGGCATACCGATCGGCGNTACCCACATCAAAAATCAAAGAATTCTGGTTAATTAATTTAACCGAGTCNGTTGTAGAGAGNCCGCAGATATTAGCTTCTTTTATTTTTAACTCATTAAACACAGCAAGAAGAAAAAANCCCACACAACCCAANGCTAACATTGGATGATTNTTGATAAATTCGATTAAGAGCTCCANTGTTTCCTCGCTTATCTNGTGCCCATGTCTACAATAGCTTGTTCTATGATTTTTGCCGTTTTAGCCAAGGCTTCAGGGTCTTCAATTTCCTTACCATGCATTCTTAGGGGCATTTTTTCATAAACAGGAATTATATGCATATGATAGTGAAACACCGTTTGCCCAGCATCGGTGCCATTAAGCTGGGTGAGAATTAATCCTGTGGGCTCAAGCGAGTTCTGAATGGCATGAGCAACTTTTTTTGTGGTTATAAACACCTCGGAACCAGACTCATTTTCCAATGCAAAAATGTTTTCAGCTTCTGTTTTGGGGACGATCAGGGTGTGCCCAACCGAAACTGGCATGATGTCCAAAAAAGCAAGGGTGTAATCATTTTCAAACACTTTGTGTGCAGGCATTTTCCCTTCAAGAATTTGAGCAAAAACATTGTCTGAATCGTAGGCCATTATGTAACCTTATTGGGCAGCATTGAAAATGCCAATATCATAAATACCGGACCCATCCCTGAGGTGTCTAATTGCTTGGTAATCGTCCCCACCTAGGAATGCCTTGATTGAGCCAACATCTGGAAACTTAACGATAATCAGGCTTTTATTATTGAGTTGGGCGCCTTCTAAAACTTCAATAGATGGTCCTCTGACCACGTAAGCGCCTCCGTATTTTGTTATCAGCTCTGCTGATTTTTGGACATACGATTTAAAGTCGTCATTCATATTTGTTATTTCACAAACAGACACTAAATACACAGACATAACTACTCCTCTCAACTTAGGATNAAAACAAACGCCCATTATCTCTTGTTTTCTTTCCTGCTGCTAGAGCAAAACTAATCTTTGCCAGNAACTGGTTATCCTATGAGAAATGTAGTTAGATAGANCCCATGAGCNCTGCAGATAAAAGATACAGNTTTTGNCCNATTTGTGCCACAGCGCTNACAAGGCAATCAATNAACGGAGAAGACAGAAAAGCCTGCACTCAGGAATCTTGCAACTACGTAGAATGGAACAACCCAACGCCCGTTGTAGCTGCCATTGTTCAAGCAGGAGACAATGTTGTTTTGGTGCGAGCATTGGGCTGGCCTAAAGATTGGTTCGGTCTTGTTACAGGCTTCCTTGAATCAGGAGAGACAGCAGAAGATGGGACTGTCAGAGAGGTTAAAGAAGAGCTTGGCTTGGACTGCCAGATGGAAGGCTTGGTGGGTGTTTACAGTTTTTTTCAAATGAATCAAGTGATCATTGCTTACCATGTTTTGTTGGATAAAGGCGATATAACGCTCGATGCAACGGAGTTGGTTGACTACAAAAAAATACCCATCGAGGAACTCCAACCTTGGCCCAGTGGCACCGGAAAGGCGGTTCAGGATTGGTTAAAGACAAAGGGAATTGAAAAAGAACCAATGCCTTTTTTGAGAACAAAAAAATAAAACCCCCGTGAAAACACACGGGGGTTTAATCAAAGAAGCGTCTTTTTTTAGAAGCTGTAGCTTAGTTTCATTCCCACCTGTCTTGGATCAGGGAGATTCGCAAACCACATGTTTCTAATCATTGGCGCAGGAACAATTTTAGGGCCAGGATTGCTGCCATTACCGTATTGACCTGTGATGTCAGGGGTTTCGTAAGTTGCAACAACTGGACCTCCAGGAAAGGGCCGAACTGAATGCTGAAGCTTAGTCGTGACAAAGCCAAACCTGAAGCCTGAGCCGCCAATGTCAGGCCCAGTACTGGCTGAGAGCACAGTGTCGTCATCCAATAGGTTCTTAACATAAAGCACAGCATTCCAAGGCCCACTAGAGACACCAGCTCTTAGATCAAAACGCCAATAACTGTTGACGTAAGCATCGTTGCTGTTGTCAATAAAGCGCTTGTCCTGAAAGCGTGAGTTGAGCTCAACAAAATAACTTGCGTTTGCATCTCCGATTTGAAGTTCATCCTCATACATCAAATTAATGGTCGCTGCATGTTTTGGAGCCCTTTCAAATTGGTTGCCATTCCTCGTAGCAAGACAGGTTGAATCTCCACTGCCAAGATAATCGTCCACACGTGTGCAGTTACCAACTCTTGCAAGCTCACCCGCGCTCCTTGAAGGCAAGGTAAAGTCAGTGTATTCAGTGTCGAGATAGGTGTAACCACCTGAGACACTAAATTGGTCAGAAACGAGGTAAGCAATATCCAACTCAAAACCAAAAGCTTCTCCGCCGTTAGCGTTTTCTGTAACACTACCTAGTTGCCCATTAAAAACCTTTTGCACCTGAGTCTGTTTATCGGTGTAGTCTTCGAAGAAGAGTGCGCCATTGAGTCGCAGTCTATTGTCAGCCAATCTGGTCTTAAATCCAATTTCCCAGACTGCCATGGCTTCTGGTTGGTAGATAACCTCCGTTGGTTCGCCGTCGCCGTCTGGGTCAAACCCAAAGGCGCCGGTTCCCAGTGTTGAGAAACCACCAGGCTTTTTAGCTTCGGCATAAGAGCCGTAAATCATGACGGCATCACTGAGCTCATAACGCATAACCAGTTTTGGTGTTATGTAGTTGTCATGCATACTAAAAGTTAAAGGCTCTTGACGGGTTGTTGGCGCAAACCTTGTAGGGGTTGCGGCCCACCATGAACAAGGGGTTACCACCACTCCTACTCCAGGCGTGTACGATGTTGTCATCGTGTTACAGCCTACTTCTACGGGCGACATTATCGCAACGCCCGGGGCTACAAAACCACCGGTTGCATCGCAACGAATGTGTGATCCACAAAGGCTGACGGAAGATGCGCCAGAGTTTGTGGCTTCTCCGTCGGCAAGTCCTTGAGACGCTGAAGCGGTTAATTTTTCTCTTTCATCAACCCAACGCAGCTCCAGTGTCATTGTTAAGCGGTCATTAATGTCGTAATCAAAAACCGAGTAGAGCGAAGCAGAAACGGTGTCCCGGATCATGTCATCAGGAGGTCTTGCCGCATATGTGTCGTGTTGGAATTCCCTTATATCGATATCCGTATGACCACATGGGCCTTGGAAATAAGACAGTCCCAGATCGGTCAGAGAAATGATGTTCCCTGTATCAGCATCTCTTAATACCTCAACAAAACAACGCTCTCCCATACCTCTTACACTCATTCCGGTCGAGGATTGAGTCTTTTTTTCATGCCAGTAGAGTGCGCCCACAGCCATGTTAAAAGGTCCATCGCTTTCAGTTTGCAACCTAAACTCTTGGCTGAACAATTTAACCGGCCCATTAACATCCCATTCTTGGTTAAAATGCAACAATGCTTGTTTGTCAATGTCGTATTGTTGGGCGAGCTGCATGTCCGCTACATGAGTGATGGAANTAAAGGTGCCAACGCCCAAATCGTATTCCAGGTTAACTTGTATTCGTTCACCTTCTTTCGTGGAGCCGAACATATCACTGCCTTTGTTGTTTCCAGGATGTGCAACATTAATGTCTTGGGTAACAGACAAACTGTCACCATCTGGAAGTCCGCCTTGATAGACCCAGTGGACCATGTCATCAAAACGACCGCCATAAAGTGTCCCTGTCTCCTGGTCTATTTGTTGACCATTACTGCCATACCCCACTACATTGCTTGGGATCATTGGACAGCCTGGGAAAGGACATGCTGGCGCAAGCGGATACCAGGGAGAGGCAAAAGGAATTAACCCAGCTTCAGAGGGCGTGAATGCCATCACAGCTTCCAGCGCTTGGGCATAACCGTTACAAGAAGCATCATGTATCCAGCCGCCATTACACCAGCTTGCGTCTGCTGGAGCAGCTGCCAATGTATTGTATGGAACTTGCGCTTGAGCAGGAGACGCGTACTGGTCACTGACCGTATCGATACGCGTTCTAATAGACAGCTTGTCATTACCAACCGGGTTGTAGTCAAACAGTATCGATGCGCTGTATCCTTCACCGCCACCAACTTTGTTACCGGTTACAGTGTTTGTATGAAAACCATCAAAATCCCATGTAAGGGCATTGAATCGGATGCCTAGATTGTCATTTACAGGCGCAGAGGCGCTAATGCGAGCTTCATGAAAACCATCTTGGGCAACTTCAAGACTGGCATTGATTTCAGGCTCCTCTGAGGCCCCCTTGGTGACATACTGAATGGCACCAGCAAAAGCCGTTCTGCCATAAAGCGCAATTTGTGGGCCCTTAACGACTTCAACACGCTCAATATCAATAAGTCTGGGCGAAATCAGCTGTGATGCACCTGCAGTAGCTAAAGCTTCACTGGAAATATCAACGCCATCAATAACGGTTGCAACAACCGGTCTTCCGCGACCATTGTCTATGCCACGAACCACAACTCTAATATCGTCGGGTGCAAAACCCCTGTCAAAAACCAAAGATGGATCCAGTTTGGTAATGTCTTGCAAGTCTTTGATGCCCATGCGGTCCAACATGTCGCTGGTAACAACGCTAACACTGATAGGAACATCTTGCAGGTTTTCAGATTTTTTTCGAGCCGTCACCGTAATTTCTTCAATGACTTGAGCCATCAACATAGGTGTAGCTACTAGGATTGCTAGAGTCGTGCCAGCAATGAGACGATTGATTGGTTTCATTTAAGAACCCCCCCTTATCTTTTATTCGGAATATTTATCTATGATTAATGTAACCGAGTGAACATAAAAAACCAAATATAAAAGGTGAAATGAACGCATAAGAGACAATAGATTGTTGTATTTATACAACAATATACAAGAAACAGCTTAAACATCCCCAAAATATTCCCTTCTTGTGTGGCATTGTGGACAATTAAGAAAGGCTATAGTATGGATCCCTATGAATGAACATAAGCGCATTGATGTCAGGTCTTTTGGGGCCAATATAGGAGCTGAAATCAAAGGCATTGACATTACCAGACCCTTAGAAAAAGAGGCTGTCAGAGAGATCAAGGCAGCATGGCAAACACACCTTGTTTTATTGTTTCGAGATCAAAACTTAGAGCCACAGCAGCATATGTCATTTGCTCAGTATTTTGGAGAACCACAAAAAGCAGGCTTTGTTCCAACCTTAAAAGAGTTTCCTTTCATTAGGCATCAAGAACTCAACAAGAACCCAGAAGAAAAAATGTCCAAAATTGGAGGAGCAAACCTGATTTGGCATCATGATGATTCATTTTGGGAGATGCCATCTAAAGGCTCAATATTGCACGCACTTGATGTGCCNGATGTCGGCGGTGATACATTATTTGTGAGCATGATTGCCGCCTACGATGCACTTTCTGGAGAAATGAAATCCATTGTCGATAACCTAACTTGTTATCACGATCTAACTTTTTATATTCAAGATACAATTATTGAAGAAATGGGCATCCAAGCTTTGGAAAGAATCAAAAAAGAAAACCCACCTGTGGAGCACCCGCTTGTGGTAGTGCAACCAAAAACAGGCAAAAAAGCACTGTATGTCGATGAGATGCATGTTTCACAAATCAAAGGGATGCATCCAGAGGAGAGTAAATGTTTGTTAGAGTTCCTTTATCAGCACACTTCAAAACCAGAATTCCAGTGCCGCATTCGATGGAGCAATAACACAGTAATCATGTGGGACAATCTGTGTGTGAAGCATAGAGGGGTACATGATTTCGGTACTGCTCATAGAGAAATGCAAAGAGTTGCCTTAGTTGGAGAACATAGGCCTAAAGCTCCTTAATGGTTAATTCAACTGGCTCGGCTTTAAAAATTGGCCCCATATCTTTTTCCCCGTGGATAAGATTAAAAAACGTGTTAACGCTTGTTTACGCGAGTTTCATTTGGCTGACAGTTGTCTCTTTTATCAACTTTCTCCAACCCTACTTCTTAGAAGCAACGCTACATGTTCCCGAAGACATCCAAGGAAGAATCAGTGGAAATTTAACCGTTCTTCAAGAAATTATTTTAATTATCGTGGGCGGGGTTGCAGGAGCATATTCTGACAAAGTTGGGCGCCGTATTATTTTTGCATCCGGTTTTGCAATCATCGGCATTGGTTTTTTTATTTACCCTCTGGCCGCATCCGTCACCCAGCTGTTTTTATTCAGGTCTGTTTTTGCAGTAGGAGTCGGTTTGGGAGCCGTTATGTTTTCAGCCTGTATTCAGGATTACCCAAAAGAGGGATCCCGAGGGCGATGGATCGCAATCATTGGAGTATTT
>JGI24816J26688_1000325_pt1 | contig 11877 bp, 10 predicted proteins | sample METZYME_3_250m_FD_26688 | JGI IMG/M metagenome (IMG submission 26688)
CAGTTTCTTTGAGTGAGAGTCCGCATGATACTTGTGCTAACAGATACACCTCTTATTGCCTCGATATCACCTCTAGTTACCGGTTGTCGGTAAGCTATAATTGACAGTGTTTCCAATAGTGCTCGGGAATATCTTGGTGTTCTATCTGCAAACAAAATATTAAGATAGTCGCCAATTTCACTTTTAGCCTGAATTCTATAACCACTTGCAACTTTGACAATCTCAATATCTTTATCCTTATAATCTTTTTCAAGATTATCAATCGCAGACAATATATCAGTTTTATTTGTTTTCACTTTACTGGTGATTATCCTAAAGAGTTTATCCACAGATAGTGGCTCATACGATGCCAATAAGATTGCTTCGATTACATTTTTTAATTTATCGTCATACATACTAATGCTCGGTATTTTTTTCATTATCACTTAAAAGCGCTTTAACGTGAATGACTCCGAAGGCTTTTGTTTGGACAATTTCAATTAACGATTCTTTCATAAGTTCCAATATTGCGAGGAAAGTGACCACCAAGCCTGTTTTTTGTTCTTCAAGGTCAAATAATTCTGTGAAATCAATAAAATCCTTATTTTTGAGCTTTTCCAGTATTGTAGCCATTCTTTCTCTAACTGACAGTGGTTCTTTCAGTAAATGCAATGATGTAAACATCTCTGCACGTTTCAACACTTCTTGAAATGACACCAGAAGTTCTTGGAGTGCAATTTCTGGAAGTTCGATTGGTTGTGCTAAATGATTTGATTCAACTCCAGTAATAAAAACATCCCTTTCCAGTCTTTGTAATTTATTTAACTCTTCAGATGCTGTTCGATAACGTTCATATTCAAGAAGTCGNCGAACCAATTCTGCTCTAGGGTCTTCTTCATCTTCAACCTCTTCAAATAATGGCAGNAGCATCTTTGATTTAATCTCTGCCAACATAGCNGCCATAAGTAAATATTCTCCTGCCAACTCCAGTTCCAATTCTTTCATCAAGTTAATGTAATTTACATATTGATCAGTAATGTCAGCTATTGGAACATCTAATATATTCAGATTCTGTTTCCTAATTAGATACAGTAATAAATCCAATGGGCCTTCAAAAGTGTCAAGAAAAACTTTAAGTGCTACTGGTGGTATGTATAAATCGCTTGGGAGTTCAGTTATGGATTCACCATCAACAACTGCAAATGGCATTTCAACTTGTTGTGGTTGATTTATTTGATTATCTATATCTTTGTTTTTAATTAACTTTATATTTGGTTCATCCATTCTGACCTGAGCCCATTTTATTCGTTAAAAGTTAGCAGTTTATCTAAATTACTGCGATCAATATTTTTTCCATTATCATCAAGTATCCATGCATCGTAGTATTTACAAAGTTCATGCATTATTTCAATCATTTCATTGAGGATGTTTAAGTCAGTATTAGAATCACTTTGCTGGAAAAAAAATGTGAATCCAGGAATGCCTTTGTTTTCTTCAAAGGTTCCCGGTTCAATAAGGTTTGCTACGTTGAAGAGTGTCTTATTTCCTTCTTTCTTTTCAAATATGTTCATGTTGTTAAAAGATAAATTATTATTTTTAAACAACTTCATTACCTCATCAAAAGGTATATTACTTTTAACCTTTGGTGAGAATCTTAAGGTAATGATTTGATTTGATTTCTTATTAGGATATTGTGCATCGTTTATAACAAACTTATTATTTATTTTTATTTTTGAATGGCTTTTTTTGTTTGCCCACAAGGGTTTAATCAGAAGTATAACCAGTGTAGCAAGACCTAAGGAAAGTAAGATCCAACTAATGTCTTTCACGCTGAACTAGATTCTTCTGTGAGGGCGACTGCTTCATCCAAGTCAACAGAAACTAGTCTTGAAACACCAGGCTCACTCATAGTGACACCAATCAATTGATTGGTTAATTCCATCGTAGTTTTATTATGAGTGATCACTACAAATTGTACGTTGCCACTCATCTCTTTAACGATGTCACAAAATCTAGCAACGTTAGTATCATCAAGCGGTGCATCTACCTCATCAAGTAAACAGAAAGGTGCTGGATTTAATTCAAATATGGAGAATAACAATGCTACAGCGGTCAGTGCTTTCTCACCCCCAGAAAGCAAATGAATGTTACTGTTTCTTTTTCCAGGAGGTCTTGCCATTACAATGACGCCGCCATCTAAAGCATCATTATTTTCTAATTCAAGGTATGCTTTACCACCTTCAAATAAACGTGGGAAATGTTTTTTGAGGCCTGTGTTTACTTTTTTAAAAGTTTCATTGAATCTTTTCATCGACTCATCATCTATTTGCTTTATAGCTCCATTCAAGGTGTCTAACGCCCGGTTCAAGTCATCAAATTGCGAGTCAAGATTTTCTTTTCTTTTCGACTCTTCTTCGTATTCATTTGAAGCAGCAAGATTAATGGGCCCCAACCTTGTAATTGATCGTAATATTTTATCTAATTCTTGTTCAAGTTCAGTTACATCAAGTGTTTCAACAACTTTCTCTTTGATTATTTCATAAGAATAACCATTCTCAGATAACTGATCATCTAGGCCTTCTTTTCTAACTTCTAGTTCCCTAATTGAAAGTTTGTATTTTTCAAGTGTTTCTCTGGCCTGATTAACTTCTGCATTTTTATTAGTTCGATCAATTTCATAATTCCTTAATGTCGTCTGAATTATTTCTAGTTGTTCTCTATAAGTATTCAACGTTTGCTCAGACTCCAGACTTTGATTTAACAATGATTTAAGTTCTTTTTTCACTTCATTTGTAGGATCAGATTTTTCTCTAGTCCCTTTTTTGATTTCTAATGATTTCGCCTTAATTTGTATTTTTTGTGATTCAAGACGATTCATAGCATTTTCTAAAGCAGACATTGTGGTTCGGTTAGACTCGGCTTTCAATTCAAGTTTTTGTAATGAAGGTCTTTGAGTACTTATTTTTTGCTTGAGTGTGTTGATTTCATTAGATAAATCAATTTTTTGTTTATCTAATTGTTCTTTATCGGTCGTTAGCACACCTAATTTTTCTTTGGCAGAACTTAAAATCTCTTGTGATAATTCAACTTGGCCTTCATTTTTAGCAATCTCTTGTTCTAGAGATTGAAATTTTTGGATTAGAGCAACAAGTTTTTCACCGAGTATATTAAGTCTATTTGAAATAGCCTCAAAGCTCTGCGGGTCAAAATATACTTTTGATTTCTCAATTTCATTTTTCAGTTGATCAAAAACTGACTCGGCTTCATGAAGATTTTTTATAGTTCTTTTTTGATCATCAATTTGTGTAAGCTGTTTTGATAATACATTAATTTTAACTGATTCTGTCTCAACGGTTGTATTCAATTCATTGATTTTATTTGTGACTGATTCATTGTGCTCGTTAGTACTCTGCAAGCTATCTTCAAGTAAACTTAGCTCTTGTTCCAACTCATTAACAACAGAACTTGCTTTAACGACAGCTTGTTCAAGTTTGGATAGAGAAGAAGATATTTGACTAATTTGAACTGAATCTTCTTCATATTCTTTGTTTATTCTCTGAAGTTCTCGTTGAATTTCTTGGACGTTGATACTTTTTTGAGACTGCAGTTCTTTCTCATATTCAATTGATTGTTCTAGTCTGGCAATTTTTGATTGCAACTCAAAATGACCCTTTTGTGAGTCATTAAAGCTTTGTGTTGCCTCTGCGTCTGTAACTCTCTGTTCTTCAATATCTGCTTCGATTTTTCTTAATTCAGTTAAATTTTGATCAAAAGTACTTTGATGCTGTTTTACTTCTTCTTGATGGCCAGTTAATTCAGAAAGAAGACTGTTAATTCTAGTAAATAGTACTTCTGCATGAATTTCCTTTTCCCTAGTTTTATATTTTTTGTATCTTTTTGCTGCATTAGATTGTGTCTTGAGCCTTCGTAGTTGTTTTTCAATTTCTTCTCTTAAATCATTCAAACGATTTAAATTTTCTCTTGTATTTTTTATCCTGGATTCAGTTTCTTTTCTTTTCTGCTTATATTTAGAAACGCCTGATGCTTCTTCCAAAAAGACTCTCATATCATCAGGCTTAGCCTCAATTAGTTTTGAGATTGTGTCTTGTTGAACGATTGCATAACTTCTTGGCCCAAGTCCGGTACCTAGAAATAACGAGGTAATATCTTTTCTCCTACATTTGGTGCCATTCAAAAAATATCGAGACTGACCATCTCTACTGACAACTCTTTTGGTAGATATTTCATTATATTTGGAAAACTCACCAGCCACTTTTTTATCAGTGTTATCAAATAGTAACTCTATGGTTGCAGTACTGACAGGTTTACGAGATGAAGAGCCATTGAATATAACGTCTGCCATTGATTCACCTCTAAGGTACTTTGCAGAAGATTCACCAAGAACCCAACGAACAGCATCAATTACATTGGACTTCCCACATCCGTTTGGCCCAACTATACCAACGATACTTGATGGGAGAGTTAAGGTTGTAGGTTCAACGAAAGTCTTAAAACCAGAGAGTTTTATTTTACTTAATCGCATAAAAAAACTTAAAAAATATCACTGATTAGTTTAAATTAAATTACTGTTATATACATTAAAATATTTTATTAATTATTCGAGCCTTTCGACAGAAAAACATGAGTGAAATAAATCAGATTCAGTTGCTTGATCATTTCAATAATCCAGAAAAGAAAAACGAATACTTAATTAAAATTAAAGTACCGGAGTTTACCTGCCTTTGTCCTAAAACTGGGCAACCTGACTTTGCCACTTTATATATAAGTTATGTCCCAAAAAAACTTTGTATTGAATTGAAATCCTTTAAACTCTATATTGCAAGTTTTAGACAGATTGGAACTTTTCATGAAGCAGTGACAAACCAAATATGTAACGATCTAACAAAAATTATTACCCCAAATTACTTAAAAGTAAAAGGAATATTTAATGTTAGAGGTGGAATCTACTCCACCATTGAATGCCTAAGAACATCTGATAATTGGCAAGATAATAACAATCTTATATAAATTCGATTTTTTAAAGTAAATGGAGTATTTAATACTTCACAATTTATTATTCATAAGTATAATGCATCATTTAAATTTCCTACAACTACCAATACATAACGTTAGATGACACGAAAAAAAATAAATAACAATCAAAATGATGTTTTGACTAGATTTGGAATACCATCTTATAAAGCCAAAGCTCGAGAAAAGTATATGTCTAAAAAACAACTGAATCATTTCAAAAAGATACTTTTAACATGGAAAAGCCAACTTGAAACAGAAGCAGGGAAAACTGTAAATCATATGAAAAATGAAAGCGTTAATTTTGCTGATCCAAATGACCGTGCCAGTCAAGAATCTGATTTTGGACTTGAACTTAGAACTAGGGATAGAGAAAGAAAATTACTTAAAAAAATCCAATTCTCACTTAAAAACATAGAAAATGGTAATTATGGTTACTGTGAAGAGACCGGAGAAGAGATTGGACTTCAGAGATTGGAAGCCCGCCCTGTTGCAACACTTTGTCTAGAGGCTCAAGAGAGAAGAGAAATTAAAGATAGACAATATAGTGAAGGAGATGACTACCTAAGATGAAGGTGATTCATCTAGTTTTCTCATTGATAGCCTAATTCTCTTCTGTCTATCTATTTCTATTACCTTAACATTGATGATTTGCCCTTCACTGAGTACATCGTTTACGGACTTAACTCTCTCCTCAGAAATCTCTGATATATGAACTAGTCCATCTTTACCTGGAAGAATGGTTACAAAAGCACCAAAATCCATAATTTTTGCGACTCTGCCCTCATAAATCTTTCCTACCTCAACATCGGCAGTTAAGAGTAATATTTTTTTCTTCGCAGCTTCACCTGAAGCTTGATCTACAGATGCAATGGTAACCAATCCTGTATCGTTAATATCAACCTGAGCACCGGTAATTTCAGTAATTGACCTGATCGTAGCTCCACCTTTACCAATTACATCCCTTATTTTGTCTTTTTGAACAGTTACAGTAATAATCGAAGGTGCATATTCTGAATATTGCTCGGATGGTTTATCTATAGCATTATTCATTTCTTCTAAAATACTTAAACGCGCTATTTTTGCTTGTTCTAATGAATCTTTCATAATGGGTTCAGTAATCCCTTGAATCTTGATATCCATCTGCAAGGCTGTGACTCCATCTNTTGTGCCAGCAACTTTAAAATCCATATCACCTAAATGGTCTTCATCTCCTAAAATGTCTGTTAGAACTGTATATTTTTCGTCTTCTTTGACCAATCCCATAGCAACACCAGCTACATGAGTTTTAATAGGAANACCAGCTTGCATGAGNGCTAAACTGGAACCACAAACTGTAGCCATAGAGCTAGAGCCATTTGATTCTGTTATTTCTGAAACAAGCCTGATGGTATAAGGAAAAGACTCCATATCAGGCAAAACTGCTTCTAGAGACCTTCGAGCTAATTTACCATGTCCTATTTCTCTTCTTTTTGGCCCCCCCATGAAACCTGTTTCACCAACTGAAAATGGAGGAAAGTTGTAATGGAGCATAAATTTATCCTTATACTCACCTTCCAATGCATCAATAATCTGTGAGTACCTTTCAGTTCCTAATGTTGCAGCCACAATTGCTTGTGTTTCTCCTCTGGTAAATAGTGCAGAACCATGGGTTCTCTCCAACAACCCTACCTCTATATTAATGTCCCTAACAGTTTTACTGTCTCTCCCATCAATTCTTGGTTGACCTTCTAATATTCTTTTTCTTACAATATTTTTCTCTATTGATTTAAGTTCATTACTGATGGTTGAAGCCTCAAATTCTTTTTCTGGGTTTTCATCAAGAATTTTTGCTTCAGTATCAAGTCTTATCTCTTCTAATTGTCCTTGTCTAATAACTTTGTCTGCAATTTGATATGCATCATTTAATTTACTCTCACTTAAATTAAGGATCTGAGTAGTTAAGTCAGGATCTGTTGGTATTGCTTCATGTTTCCAAGTTTCTTTACCAATTTCTGTTTTTAATTCATTGATAACATTAATAACGGGTTGCATTTGTTCATGACCAAACAGGACTGCACCCAACATAATTTCTTCTGATAATTCATTAGCTTCTGATTCGACCATTAGTATTGCTTCACTCGTTCCAGCAACGACCAGATTCAATTGTGAATCTGACATACTTGATAACTCTGGGTTTAAGCAATATTTGTTGTCTATATACCCTACTCTTGCTCCACCAATAGGGCCATTGAAAGGAATGCCAGATATGGCTAATGCTGCTGATGCTCCAATCATGGCAATGACATCTGTCTGTATCTCAGGGTCCATACTCAACAAGGTTGCAATAACTTGAACTTCATTCATAAAACCCTTAGGAAAAAGTGGTCTCAGAGGTCGATCTATTAGTCTTGATATCAAAGTTTCTTTTTCTGATGGTCTGCCTTCACGTTTAAAAAAACCACCAGGAATTTTTCCTGCAGCATAAGTTTTTTCTTGATAATGAACTCCTAAAGGAAAGAAGCTTTGTCCTGGGTTTGGTTCTCTTTTAGCTACAACAGTAACTAATATGGATGTGCCTCCTGATGAAATTACAACTGATCCGTGTGCTTGTCTTGCTATTTTACCTGATTCTATAACTATTTTTTGGTCCCCATATGGGATCGTTTTTGATATTACTTTCACTATTAATCCTTTTTTTTAAAAGAACACTAAGAAAACCTAGTTTCTTTTTTATTTATACCTTACTTTCTTAAACCTAATTTAGAAATTAATTGTTGATATTGACCTATATCTTTATTTTTTAGGTAGTCCAGAAGCTTTCTTCTCTTATTTACCATCATTAGAAGTCCTCGTCTCGAGTGATGGTCTTTTTTATGTAAATTAAAATGGTCCATTAAAGAATTGATTCTTTCAGACAAAAGCGCTACTTGAACCCCAGCTGATCCAGTATCTTGATCAGATAGCTTGTATTTTTCTATTACTTCTTTTTTCGTTTCAGCTGTTAAAGGCATATTTACTACATCAAATATTATTTTAAGAGGCTATTCTACATAGTTTATTGATGACAACAACTAGATAATAATTAATTAATTTAAATTAAAAACTCTTGTCGGTTTTAAAAGACCATCTTCACCAATGCATCCAAGCCCAACAATCTGATCTTCATGATTATAAACCCTTATATTTTGATCCTTATAGGCATCTTTAGGTGGCAACATAATTTTTTGACCTTGACTAAAGTTTAAATAATATTCTTTGCTTATACATATCTTTCGCATAGATTGAAGCGCCGTGTCTAAAGGCAGCAAGTATCTACGTAATCCTTGAATATTTTTTGTATTTTCCAGTTCTTTGAGAGTTATTATTTTCTGATCATTAAGTAAATCGATGGAGATCCTTCTTAGTTCAATAACATGTGCATGCGTATTCAGTTGTGTTCCAATATCTTCTATTAGAGTACGAATATAGGTACCCTTACCACAATGGATGATTAGTTCTAATAAATCTTTTTTGTAATTTTTCAAACAAATATTGTGTACCGTTATTTGTCTGTTTTTCCTAGGTATTGTTAAGCCTTTTCTTGCATGTTTATACAATCTAATACCATTAACTTTAATTGCAGAAAACATAGGTGGTTTTTGTTCTGTATTACCAATAAATAACTTTAAGACTTCTTCAATTGTTTCAGTCTCTATGTTCTTAGTTGTTTTTTTTTCTAATACACTTCCTTCACTATCACCTGTTGTCGTTTTGATGCCAAGTTTAGCTTTTACACGGTAGGTTTTTGATGATTCAATCAAATATTTTGAGACTTTTGTTGCCTGACCAAAACAAATCGGCAATAAACCAGTTGCTATAGGGTCTAAACTACCTGTATGACCTGCTTTTTCTGCTTTGAAAATCTTTTTCGTGATCTGCAATGCCTTATTTGAAGTTATTCCAGCTGGTTTATCGAGTAAGAATATTCCATTTATTTTATTTATTTTTCTGGTCATTTAATATGGTCTTGTCAATTAGTTTGTTCATGCGTAAGGCATCCTGTTCTTTTGTGTCATAAATAAAGATCAGATTTGGTAATTTTTTTAAATTTAACTGGGCACTCATCTCCTTTCTAAGAAAGCCAGTTGCTTTATTCAAAGTTAATTCAATTTGTTTGCTTTTATTTTGTTTATTTAAGAGAACAAAATAAACTTTTGCAGTGCTGATGTCTTTATTTACCCTAACTTCACTAATAATGACATTTCGTAATCTAGGGTCACTGACTTTAATTGAAATTAATTCGCTGAGTATTCGTTGAATTTTGGCTTCAACTTTTTTATTACTAGAAAATTCATTCGACATAGATTACTGATCTATTTCTAACTTGATATAACATTCAATTTGATCACCAATTTTAACGTCGTTGTAATTTTTAACACCAATTCCACATTCTGTTCCAGACTGTACTTTATTGACCGAGTCTTTGAATCTCCTTAGTGACTCTAATTCTCCTTCATAAATCACTGTGTTGTCTCTTAGAACTCTTATCGGATTGGATTTGATGACTGAGCCCTCAGTTACTAAACAGCCTGCTATTTTTCCAAGTTTGGGCGAATCAAAGATATCCCTAACTTCTGCAAGCCCTGTTATTTCTTCTTTTATAACAGGCGTTTTATGACCATCAATAATGTCTGAAACATCGTCAATTGTTTCATAAATTACACTATAGTATTTAATCTCAACATCTGATTCTTTTATAGTCTTCCTAGCACCGGTGTCTGCTCTAACATTAAACCCTATAATGAATGCGTTTGAAGCAGTGGCCAGGTTAATATCGGATTCACTAATGCCGCCAACACCTGAAGATATAATTTCTACTTCAACTTCTTCGGTTGAGAGTTTTAGTAAAGCATCCCTAATCGCTTCGACACTACCTTGTACATCTGCTTTAACTATCAGAGCAATTGATTTCTTGGAACTATCCATCGGTTGCTCCATAAAATTTCTCATTTTTAAGAGTTGCTGATCATTTAATTTATTAACTCTATTTCTGTCTTTCCTGAGTGATGAAATTTCTTTTCCTTGCTTTTCATTTTCAATAACCCTCATTTCATCTCCGGCATTTGGAGTGTCAGGTAATCCAAAAACACGTACGGGCATGGATGGTGTAACAAAGTCAAGCGTCTCATTATTTTCATTCATCAATATTCTTGCTTTTCCAAATTCTTCCCCTGCAATAATTAAATCACCCTTGTTTAATCGCCCTTCAGTAATCAAAATCGTTGCGACTGCGCCTTTTCCACTTTCTACTCCGGATTCAATAACAGTACCAACAGCTCTTCCTTCCTTTGCAGCCTTTAGTTCTAAAATTTCAGATTGTAAGACGATAGTCTCTAATAAATGATCAATGCCATCACCAGTTTTTGCTGAAACATTAACAAATAAACAATCGCCGCCTAAATCATCAGGAACAATTTCATTGGCAATCATTTCATTTCGTACTTTGTCTATATCTGCTTCAGGTATATCAACTTTATTTATAGCAACAATTATAGGAACATTAGATGCTTTAGCGTGCTCAATAGATTCAATTGTTTGAGGTTTCACTCCATCATTAGCCGCAACAACAAGAATAATAATGTCAGTAACATTTGCCCCGCGCGCTCTCATATTGCTAAAAGCGGCATGTCCTGGTGTATCTAGAAATGTGATGGGGTTTGATTGATGCTCTATGGTATAGGCACCAATATGTTGAGTAATACCCCCAGCTTCTTTATCAACAACTTTGCTGTTCCTAATGTAATCTAATAGTGAGGTNTTACCATGATCAACATGNCCCATAATTGTAACAACTGGAGGTCTGTTGACTTTTTCGTTCGTATTATCTTCATCATCAATTAAAGTGTCTTCAATTGTTCGTTCATCCATAGGCACTGCTTTGTGTCCTATCTCTTGTACAATCAAAATTGCAGTTTCCTGATCGAGATTATCGTTTGCTGTAGCAATGACGCCTAAGGTCATCATGCTGCTGATTATCTCATTAACTTTCATGGACAATTTTTGAGCTAATTCTTGTGGTGTAATAGCTTCAGGTATTGATACCTCTTTAACTACAGGTGAAGTGGGTTTTTCAAATGTATGTACTTGGTCAAGCATTGCGGTACTAATAGATCTTCTAATTTTCCTTTTTTTTCTTTTCTTAAATTTTCCTTTAACGTGAAGCTCTTTAATCAGATAAGGATCTTCTGCAATCTGTTTTTTCTTCTTTTTTCTTTTTGGTCCTTTATCTTTTTTTAGAGGACCTTCTTTGGGTTTCTCATCGGTTTGCACAATCTTGGATTGGTCCTTATCAATAATTTCAACTGACTCTTCTACCAATTGTTGATTTTGAATTTCTTCTTCAATCGCTCTTTGTTTTTCCTGTTCAAGTTTCTGCTCTTCTTCAAGTTCTTTTTTTGCTTGATCAATTAATGTTTCTTTCTTTAAATAAGTTCTTTTTTTTCTTACCTCAACATTCACTGTTCTTGATCTACCAAAACTACCAGATAGTTTTAGTTCACTTTGTGATCTTCTATTGATGGTTAATTTTTTTGGTGCTGATGAAGCTGTTGATTTTGTTCCATGGCTTCCTCTTAAATGATTTAACAACTGAAGTTTTTGATCATTTGAAACTATGTCATCTTTATTTGACACAGCAATCCCAGCTTCATTTAATTGTAATATTAGTTTTTCATCAGATAGCTTTAATGCCGTAGCCAATTTGGTAACAGTTGTTGTTGACATACCCTAACTACTCCTCATTCTTAAGTTTTTCTGTCTGTGCTTCTTCAGCTGCCTCAGGTTCGGCTTCGGTTTCAGCTTCAGGCTCTTCTGCTGGAGCTTCTTCAGCTGCCTCAGGTTCGGCTT
>JGI24816J26688_1000326_pt1 | contig 11859 bp, 10 predicted proteins | sample METZYME_3_250m_FD_26688 | JGI IMG/M metagenome (IMG submission 26688)
TCTCACTACCGAACAACAGTATGAGCACACCGGACAGCCCGACTGCACTGCCAAGCAGGGCGCCTGTCAGCCGCCGCTCACTGCGGTCAATCCGACAATTCAGCGCCTCAATTTCCCGGGTTCGGGCCTGTGAATACGATTCATCATCTTGGAAGCGCTGTAACAGATCTTGCGTCAGGCCCGGTAGCCGTGGCAACAGCGCTGCGATTTGCGGGAGTTCCTGTCGAACAGTATTGAATAAGGCCTGCGGTCCGATTTGCTCACGCATCCAACGTTCGAGGAACGGTTTGGCCGTTTCCCAGAGGTCGAGTTCGGGATAAAGCTGACGCCCCAAACCTTCGATGTTCAACAGGGTTTTCTGCAATAAGACCAGCTGCGGTTGCACCGGCATGTTAAACCGCCGCGCCACCTGGAAAAGCCGGATCACCAGTCGACCAAATGATATTTCGCTGATCGGCTTGGCAAAGATCGGTTCACAGACGGTACGAACCGCTGACTCAAATTCGTCAGCGCGGGTATCTGCAGGTACCCACCCCGCCCGCAGGTGTGCTCGAGCAACGGCCCGGTAGTCACGATTGAAAAAGCCGAGCAGATTTTCGGCCAAGTATCGCTTGTCCTGTTCGCTCAGTGTTCCCATGATACCGAAGTCAACCGCTCGATATTGACCATCGGGTCCAACAAAGATGTTACCTGGATGCATGTCAGCGTGAAAAAACCCATCACGAAATGCCTGTGTAAAAAAGATTTCTACACCATTGTGTGCCAGTTGCTTCATATCTACACCAGCTTTTTTTATCGCGTCGACATCGCGTATAGGTATGCCATCGATCTGTTCCATAACCATGACGTCACGCCGACAGTGCTCCCAGTAAACTTGCGGCACGTAGATTAGATCGGAGTCCAGAAAATTATGGCGCAACTGGGCTGCATTTGCTGCTTCGCGCATCAGGTCAAGTTCGTCATGGATCGTCTTATCGTAGTCTTCGACGACTTCCACCGGGCGCAGTCGTTTCGCGTCTGACCAGTGCCTGTCCGCCATATGCGCAAGGGCGTGAAGCACGGCGAGGTCCCTGTCTATCGCAACCTCTATCCCGGGGCGCAACACCTTGACCACTACTTTGGTCCCGTCAAGAAGCCTGGCCCTGTGTACCTGGGCCACTGAAGCCGCGGCCATAGGCTGATCTTCGAATTCAGCCAGATGTGTTTCCACAGGTCCGTCATAGGACAATTCAATGACAGCACGCGCTGTCTTACCGGGGAAAGGTGCAACACGGTCCTGGAGCCGGGTTAACTCACTGGCGATATCTTCAGGGATCAGGTCTGGCCGTGTCGACAATAGCTGACCGAACTTCACGAAAATCGGACCGAGTTCCTCCAGCGCCTCCCGCAACCTCTGGCCACGCGGTTTGTCCAGATTTCGGAACCAAAAACCGGGGAAAAGGTAAAGCAAAGCGCGATACGGCCGGAACAGGTGCAAAACCGTGATGAACTCATCCAGCCCGTGCCTGACCAGGATCTGGACGATACGAAACAACCGGAGTGTCTGCCTAGCGCCGACCATCATCCGCCTTTGCGTTCAACCTTTTCTAACGTACCCAGTCGCCCTGCCAACTGCTCAGTATCATTTCGCAGCTGATTTACCGCAATAAGGAAACGGTCGATTCTTGATCTAACCACAAGAAGCCGCTTCTCTTCAGTGAGATACTCGCCCGTATTGACAGCAATAGACTGACCGACCTGCTCGGCCCATTCGGCGAAGGACCGAATCTGATTACCTGCCTGGCGGGCCGGAATATCACCGATCAGTGATGACAATCGTTCTTCGAAATCTGGCTGTAGTGATCTGAGAAAATCCCGCATTACTGCAACCAAATTAGCGTCACCGCTGATCTCCAGCAACTGGTCAGGGTTAGCCGATCCCCTGACGCTGGCGGTCGCGCTTCGCGCATATGCGAGTAATCCACCCTCGATGACAATGTCGGGGTTTTGATCGTGATCGATCTCAATCGACACCCGGTCTCTATGGGGCAGAAGGTAGAAACTTCCGTCCAGTGATTCGATGTTCATTGCGATGACCCTACCTTCTAACTTGGCCAACAGCTGCACAGACCCAGGATCCATCGCCAGCGTCGCGTTCAGGGAACGCTCAAGAACCGTCGCCATGATCTGTCGGAATTCCATAAGCGTTCAGAGCTAATCTTCAGTATCGAAACCCAACATGCAGTGCCACCACGCCACCGCTCAAGTTGTGATACGACACATCTTCAAGTCCAGCTGAGAGCATCATATCTTTCAGCGTTTCCTGGTCGGGGTGACGGCGGATAGATTCGACGAGATAGCGATAACTTTCTTCATCACCGGCGACTACCCTGCCCAGAGGGGGTATCAGCTTGAACGAATAGTGGTCGTACCAGCGGGCAAAAGGTCCGTCTCGCGGCTGCGAAAACTCTAGAACCAGCATGCGGCCGCCTGGTCGAAGCATCCTGGTCATGGCTTGGAGTGCAATCGGGATATGCGTCACATTTCTCAACCCAAAGGCGATGGTCACACANTCNAATCGATGTTCAATGAAAGGCAGTTGTTCCGCGTTTGCGATCAGTAGTTCAACCCCTTGTGCTATACCNGCGTCTACNAGTCGCGACCGNCCGATCGCAAGCATGTCTGCGTTNATATCCACACCAACAACCTGACCGTCGGGGCCTACACGCTCTGCAAATCGGCGAACGAGATCAGCTGTGCCAGTGGCCACATCAAGAACTTTGTGACCGGAACGTACACTACTCCTGCTGATCACGAAATCTTTCCACAAGCGGTGACCACCCAGAGACATCAGGTCGTTCATTAAATCGTATTGACCTGCTACGGAACGAAAGACACTCGCAACCAGCGTATCTTTCTCATCTTCGTCGACCTGACGGAAACCGAAGTGTGTGATCTGGGTATCAGTACCTTGCGTTCCCACGGTCAATACACTCGTGTTGGCGGCAGGAGACGATACACCCGTTACGAACAGTGATCGTCTAGTCTGCTTGAAGCCAGCCGGCTACCTCTTCAGCAAAATAGGTCAGAATGGCATCAGCGCCAGCGCGCTTAAAGCCCAACAANGCTTCGCTGACAACTGCGCGACGCGTTAGCCAACCGTTCTGAGTCGCTGCACTCAACATTGCGTACTCCCCACTGACTTGGTACACGAACGTGGGCACACCGAGTTCGTGTTTGACCCTGAAGACTATGTCTAAATAAGGCATTCCGGGTTTGACCATAACCATGTCAGCACCCTCGGCGAGGTCCAATTCGACTTCCCGAATAGCCTCGTCCGAATTCCCGGGATCGACCTGATAGCTGTATTTATCACCACCACCGAGGTTTTCTGCAGATCCCACAGCATCACGAAAAGGCCCATAAAAAGCTGAAGCGTACTTGGCTGAATAAGCAAGAATCCGCGTATTCACATAGCCCTGCCCTTCAAAAGCCTCTCGTATCGCCCCGATTCTGCCGTCCATCATGTCAGACGGTGCCACGATCTGTGCACCAGCCTCAGCGTGAGAAAGTGCCTGCCGAACAAGCACTGCTACAGTGGCGTCGTTGACGACGTAGCCACTGTCATCCAGCAGTCCGTCCTGTCCATGACTGGTGTAACAATCAAGCGCAACATCGGTAATCACGCCCAACTCGGGCAGGTGCTCACGCAACGCACGCACAACGCGGGGGATGAGTCCTTCCGGATTGAAAGACTCTTCAGCATCCGGCGTTTTGGCTTCCGCTCGTATGACCGGAAACAGTGCAATAGCTGGAATTCCTAATGCGACCAAGTTCTCAGCTTTGTTGAGAATCAGATCCAGGCTCAANCGTTCAATACCTGGCATAGTNGGGATCNCTTCACGGTAATTTTGCCCCTCGCACACAAAAAGGGGTTGAATTAGATCNTCACAGCTTAANTTGACTTCACGCACCAGATTTCGGTTGAAAGTATCCCGCCTGTTACGTCGCATTCGAACGTTGGGGTATTGGTTCACGGCTCATCAGCCCTTGCGTGTGCGTTTTTTGCTCGCAGATTTTCGTACTACGATTTTTTTCTTAACAACTTTCTTCTTGGCGACCTCCTTCTGGGCTGCTTTTTTCTTAACAACTTTCTTCTTGGCGACCTCCTTCTGGGCTGCTTTTTTNNNANTCCCCAGCGAATTCGCGTCGCTCCACCTTACCGCCACTGATCAACGTTAGCGCATCGGATCGGTATTCACGACCAGTTTCTATCGCGATAACTTTCGTCTCGAGAGGCCGAATCTCAGTATCTACGATCTCACATATTCGTCTAAAAATATCCTGAATATCGCCCTCTCCCTCGACAGTACGTAATTTATGCTGGGCCCTAAAATAGGTAATCAGTGGTGCTGTGTCCCGCTCGTACGCATCCAAGCGAGCGCGCACTGCTTGCTGACGATCATCCGGTCGTTGAACAAGCTCTTTTGAACCACAGTGTTCACAGATTCCACGTTTGGCTGGTGGCGAGAAATATCGGTTGTATGATGCGCCGCATTTCGCACATTCCAGGCGTCCAAGGGTTCGTTTTACAACCACTGCTGGGTCAAGCGAAAAATACAAAGCTAACTGTAGCGGCCGGTTCATCCAGCCCAAGCGTGTATCAAGTTGCTGGGCCTGGGGGATCGTGCGGGGAAAGCCATCCAAGACAAATCCTCGTTTGCTTTCATTGCTACGAAGCCGTTCCGTTACTGCGTCGGTTGCGATGTCGTCCGATACCAGTTCGCCAGACGCCATGATCGATTCAACCCGTTTACCCAGTTCCGTTTTCTCTGACACCGCCTGTCGAAGAAGTTCTCCACTGGAGATCTGTGGCACTCGATATTTCCCAGCCATTAATTTGGCTTGGGTCCCCTTTCCACAGCCTGGTGCACCCAACAGCACTATTCTCATTCCAGAGTCCTTGTTTTACTGGTGTTTTATCAGCGAATACAAGCCGAAATCTCAGCAGCCCTAACTATCCAATCTCTCCGCTCGATGAAAAATCGGGGCGCCTACTATAGTTCCGTTTCTCCATCTGTCAATGTATTCGCAAGTTCCGTTGGTTTCCGCTGACAATATAATGTTGAATGCCTAGCGCGACCGGCGATCGGATTGCGTTCCAGCAGGGTAAAAAATCGGTTCCCAGCACAGCAACCTTAGGTGTATGGCTATACTTGATTTTTCAGCGGTCGTACTTGATAACCCAATAAATTTCATCTTAAGGAAAAGACCATGGCCCAAGGCAAAAATGCGTTTTATGCACAGTCCGGCGGTGTTACCGCTGTAATCAACGCTTCAGCCTGTGGTGTGATAGAGACCGCACGGAGTAATCGACAACAGATCGGTAAGGTCTACGCCGGTCGCAACGGTATCATCGGTGCATTAAACGAGGATCTCATTGACACCAGTCTTGAATCAAAGACCACTATCACAGCACTGCGCCACACCCCCGCTGGCGCATTCGGTTCCTGCCGCTACAAACTCAAGAGCCTTGCTGAGAGTGCAGCCGAATATGAACGACTCATCGAAGTCTTCAAGGCGCACAACATCGGTTATTTCTTCTACAACGGCGGTGGCGATTCTGCCGATACCTGCCTTAAGATCTCTCAACTTGCCAGAACAAAAGGCTATCCGATACAGGCCATACACATTCCCAAGACTGTGGATAACGATCTACCGATTACCGACAATTGCCCAGGATTCGGGTCCGTTGCCAAGTACGTCGCCATCTCCACGCGTGAAGCCAGTTTTGACGTGGCCTCCATGGCCAAAACGTCAACCAAAGTTTTTATCGTTGAAGTCATGGGTCGACACGCTGGCTGGATTGCTGCAGCAGGCGGGATGGCGTCGGACCAAAAAACCGAAATTCCAATACTCATCTTGTTTCCGGAAATTCCTTTTGAACGCAAAAGCTTTGCTGCTGCAGTCACCCGCAAGATTAAGCGTTTTGGCTACTGTTCAATCGTTGTCTCAGAAGGCGCACGCGACGCGACTGGCCGTTTCCTAGCCGACCAGGGCCTCACAGATGCGTTTGGCCACACGCAACTCGGTGGTGTAGCACCAGTCGTCGCCGGAATGATCCGTGATGACCTCGGGCTGAAGTACCATTGGGCGGTTGCTGACTATCTTCAGCGTTCTGCCCGCCATATCGCATCCAAAACCGACGTCGACCAGGCCTATGCCACCGGCCGTGCGGCAGTTGAGTTCGCTCTAGCCGGAAAGAACGCCGTTATGCCAGCTATAGTACGGATATCAAACTCTCCCTATCGCTGGACGATTGGCGAGGCAGACCTAAACCGAGTTGCAAACCGGGAAAAAATGATGCCCCGCAGTTTCATCAGTCGCAACGGTTTTGGCATTACGGCCAGATGCCGACAGTACCTGATGCCTCTAATCGCTGGGGAAGACTATCCGCCATACCGTCAGGGCTTACCGCAATATNCGCGATTGAAGAACACACCGGTTAAAAGGAAACTGGCAAACACTTTCAACCTTTGATTGGACCGCTAACATCTGCATGACATTACTGTATTCGACCGCTGTCGAGGATCCTGGTGGACTTGTCAGCCACCCCAGCTAGACTATGTTCTCGGAACACCGGGATTCAACGGTAGACAGAACAGGGAACAAAGAACCGCACCAAACCATCATGAATCAACCGACCGCACAGACAGAATATATTACGCAGGAGCCGTTCTACGCGACTCAAGGGGAAGAAATTCAGGTCTTTGAAGCGGCTTACAACAACTGTATCCCGGTACTGCTCAAGGGGCCCACCGGTTGTGGCAAGACCCGCTTTATGGAACATATGGCCTGGAGACTGAAACGCCCCCTGGTCACAGTGTCGTGCCATGATGATCTAACCGCCTCAGACCTCGTCGGCCGTTATCTGATAGTCGGCGGTGAAACACGCTGGATTGATGGTCCGTTGACACACGCTGTACGAACGGGTGCGCTGTGTTACCTTGACGAGATCGTTGAAGCCAGAAAGGATACGACCGTGGTCATCCATCCGCTGGCAGATGACCGGCGAGTACTGCCNATTGANAAGACAGGTGAAACAGTCAAAGCCCCGGGGGAATTCTGCCTTGCGATTTCCTACAACCCTGGCTANCAGAGTGTCCTTAANGANCTGAAACAAAGNACNCGNCAGCGATTTGTGGCCATAGATTTTGACTACCCCGAAGCTGAACTCGAAGCNNGTATCGTTGCCCATGAATCAGGCATNGATAANCAGATGGCACAACTGCTCGTTCGNTATGCTGCAATGACCCGTAATCTNAAAGGCAACGGACTGGAAGAAGGCGCCAGNACNCGGTTGCTCGTCCATGCAGCCAAACTCATGCATAGCGGGGTCGAACCCCGCACAGCCTGCCGGGGTGCCATTGCAGCATCACTCACAGATGAGCCCGACATGCAGGCNGCAGTCAACGAACTGGGCACAACCTTGTTTTAGCTCACCGCNAGATCAAATGANCATGACAGATNTTCATCCAGCACCGGTGCTTGGCATCATTGGTGGCAGCGGTCTGTACGACCTNGAGGGACTGGAGGATATCCACTGGCAACAGGTTAAAAGTCCCTGGGGAGATCCATCGGACGAGTTACTTCGTGGTCGACTCGACGGTGTACANATGATTTTTCTGCCCCGGCATGGTCGGGGACATAGACTCAGCCCGAGNAGTATTAATTACCGAGCCAACATCGANGCACTCAAACGAGTTGGTGTGACTGACATTATCTCCCTGTCAGCNGTTGGTTCTTTTCGTGACGATCTNGCGCCAGGGACCTTTGTGATTGTCGATCAGTTCATAGATCGGACGTTTGCGCGAGACAAAAGTTTTTTCGGCACCGGTTTGGTCGCCCATGTGTCGATGGCACACCCGGTCAACACCCGGCTGGGTGACTGGTGCGAGGCCGCCTGCCGGGATTGTGATATCCCAGTTCAACGCGGCGGAACATACCTTGCCATGGAGGGCCCACAGTTTTCGACTCTGGCCGAATCAAATCTCTATCGCCAATGGGGCTGTGATGTGATCGGTATGACCAATATGCCGGAGGCTAAACTCGCCCGTGAGGCAGAAATACCCTACTGTACGGTCGCGATGGTGACCGATTACGACTGCTGGCACCCTGGCCACAACAACGTTGATGTCGAGACAATCATCGGGGTCCTTCTGGATAATGCTGCCCGGGCCCGTTCACTGATCAAAACGGTCGCTCCTCGAATGCGAACTCGACCGGCACTGTGTCCTTCAGGAGATGACCGGGCACTGGAGTCAGCGCTCATTACAGCACATGATGCCCGAGACCCGGCCATCGTAAAAATGCTCGACGCGGTTGCCGGCCGATTATTTATCTGACGGCAAACCCACTATGGACATCGAAACACTTATCCGGTCTATACCGGACTATCCAAAAGCCGGTGTTATTTTCCGCGACATCACCACATTGTTGCAGCACCCCGCTGGTTTTCGGAAGACCATCGACGATTTAGTTCAACCATTCGCCGGGAATCAGATCGATGCTGTAGCCGGGATTGAGGCACGCGGATTTATTCTGGGTGGAGCAGTTGCGCATCAACTATCCGTTGGTTTTATCGCCGTGCGCAAAAAAGGAAAGCTGCCGTGGCAAACAATCAGCAAGCACTATGACCTCGAATATGGCACGGATGTAGTTGAAATTCATACCGACAGCGTGCAGTCGGGAGACCGAGTCCTGGTAGTTGATGACCTGATTGCCACCGGTGGGACGGCATGCGCAACCGTTGCCTTGCTTCGTGACGCTGGTGCACTCGTGATCGGTGCGAGCTTCGTGATCGATCTACCTGACCTTGGGGGGAAAGAAAAACTCGAAGCGATGGATGTTCCCACACGCACCTTGATCGCCTTCGAGGGCGACTGAGATCAAGGCAGATTGAGTGGCTCTGTTCCGGAGCGCTGCCGAATTCGGTCGATCGCCCTGCGTATCGACGGCCGCTTCACGATGGCCAACTCGAGTCTGCGTTTTCCTGGAAATTCGAGCAGGCTTATCCCAATCAGAATGGTCAGAATGCCCTGTCCTGGCAATACCAGCATAGCCAAACCAAGCAATACCAGAAGCACCCCGACCAAATTCTTGGTGACGCGAATGACCAGCCATAGGCCAGTGTACCGATAACGCCAGCTGTCTCGGTCCGCTTCAGACCGCATAAAATAATCCGCATCCATACGAGCGATGGCCATAAAGATCACGATGGCGTAAACCCCGGCCAAGAGCAACGACACGACCAGCATACCCGTGACTACCAACGGGTGTGTCTGCGCCCACAGTAGTACAGTACTTAATCTACCCATTTCTACCCCTAATCTGCTGAGCACACACTGTAGCCTGAGCCGGTTGATTCCAGCAAACAGGTCCGACTGAAGCCAAACCGTAGCCGCTCGGTATACTTACTTGACCCAAAAAGGCTGTACAACAGAACCGATCGCGTTGATGCCTGAAGCAAAATCCTTTTCTTTTGAAGCACTTGAAGAACGTTTCGACGAAATGCTCGACGCGGTCCTGTCATCGAGGCGAACGGCCCGAGAACCCGCGCTGGCCCTATCGGTCTGCACCAGAACACAACAGGAGTTCACGCTCCACTGGCTAGAGGTCATCATCCGCACCAACTCCGAGATGGGTTTTCAGTTCGTCCGTCACGCAGGGCGAGCTTTTGAGTTTATGGATTTGAGGCAGGTTGAGGACTGGATCATTAACGCCATGGATGTTTACGACCGCCAGGGTCTTTATCCCGGAAGTGAAGCCTTCGCCGCCGTTGATACTTTTGCTCGTGAAGAGAGTCTGCGCCCGGTTACGGTCCGCCTCGACGAGACCGTCGGTGTACTTAATCATTACATCCGTGGTCTGGCAGGTAGGTCCTTACGCATTGAGTCCAGTGATGAAGTTTTTACAGATACTGAAGTGCTCTTCCTGCCAGCTCTGCTCAACCGTTATGGTGATAAACAGAATAACTTCACGCTGTACAAACTCATGACAACCTATCTTTGGGCACAAACGCGCTTTGGCACATTTCGAAAACAAACCCAAGACGATCCACCACTGTCAGCACGCCTGGCTGAATACTCAGAGCCTCAACGAGCGCTATCGATATTTTTTGCACTCGAATCAATACGACTTGAAGCTTGCATTAAACGAGAGTTGCCCGGATTGTGGCGCCAGATGAACACTCTACTAGAAATTACCAGCGATAAACCTGCAGCAATCGAGTGGCAAAATGCACTATCTGAACTCAAAGAACCGACCTCGACCATTGAGACAACACTTGAGCAGCTTAAGCTGATTTATCCACAGTCCGTCACTGCACCCGCTCCCCAACCCTGGCATGGAACTCTTCAACTCGAACTCGCTGAACAGGTACTCGCCATACGAATGGAACAGGATCGCGAAGAACTCAAGGTCCGCCTAAGCAAACTGCTACACGATGATCAAACCTTGGATGATTCAGCAATACGACAAATTGAATTGCTGACGCCGGAAAACACAACCGGGGAGATGGAGTTGATGCTGGAGATAGACGGCAACCCTGTGGCGACTCCGCCCGACATTAAACAGATTCTGCAGTCGATGCTGCTGGATCTGGATGAGATCCCACCGGAATATCTCGTAGCTGCTGGGGCAGGAGATTACGACCCAGGTCCTAACGAAGACAGAAGTGCCAAAGACGTGTGGAAAGGATCCCACCGCGAGGAAGGCGCACTACACTACGATGAATGGGATTTCCGACGGCGTCACTATCGTAAAGGATGGTGTGTGCTAAGAGAAATCGACATGAGATCGGTGGACAAGCCTTTTGTGGCAGAAACGCTTGAAAAATACCATGGCCTAGTCACTGAAATCCGTCGAAGNTTTGAAGCNCTTCGGGGTGGTGAACGACGTCTGAAACGACAGCCTTATGGGGACGATATCGACCTGGATGCCGCAATTGAAGCCCGAATCGAAGCCATTTCTGGCCGAGAGATGCCGGAAAACCTTTTCACCTGTCCGCAACGACTCGAACGCGATATTGCTGTGATATTTATGGTNGACGTCAGTGGATCGACGAAGGGCTGGATCAACGACGCAGAAAGAGAAAGCTTGGTGCTNCTGTGCGAAGCCCTAGAAATTTTAGGTGACCGTTATGCNATTTATGGCTTTTCCGGCATGACTCGGAAACGCTGTGAGCTTTATCGNATCAAGCGGATTGATGAAACCTACGGCCAAGAAGTCAAAGCNCGNATCGCCGGCATCCAACCGCAGGACTACACGCGCATGGGCGTAACAATCCGCCATCTTACTCACCTGTTCAAAAATATTGATGCGCGGACACGACTCTTAATCACGTTGTCAGATGGTAAACCAGATGACTATGACGGCTACCGCGGTGAGTATGGGATCGAAGATACTCGGCAAGCACTTGTTGAAGCCAAGCGTGCGGGCATACACCCGTTCTGTATCACCATCGACCGCGAAGCACGAGACTACCTGCCACACATGTACGGAGCAGTCAACTACACACTGGTCGACGATGTACACCAGCTGCCGGTCAAGGTGTCAGAGATTTACCGGCGCCTGACCACCTGACAGCCTATAGTCCGAAGCCCTTTTATAGGGTATTTTTTGTGCCCCCATGAAAAAAGTTGACCGACCCAATATGTTGGGCGTATGCTCTGTTCAATGCCACAACATATAGTGTTATTGTCCAGACCTGCCCAAACAAAGTGGCGTTTTCAAATTCGTAAATAGCAGCTGGTGATTAACGGGCTCCCCCTTTGAATTTTGAGGGTGCAGCCTGCGGGGTCTTTTACCCCACTAGGAATA
>JGI24816J26688_1000328_pt1 | contig 11796 bp, 10 predicted proteins | sample METZYME_3_250m_FD_26688 | JGI IMG/M metagenome (IMG submission 26688)
CTATTTCTTTAGATTCTTGTTCATTAGGTGTTTCTCCCATATCGCCCTTTTCAGATAATGACTTTGATTTATCGATTTTTACATCTTCAGATCCTGAAGCTGATTTTTTTGATAATCCATCATCAATAGTTTTGGATTCGATATTTTTATCTAAATCTACCGATTTTTTTTCTGTTTCAACTTCTGGACATTCTTTTAACCCAACCGTCTGGTGCCGTATAATAGATTTTTCCAAAACCATGAAACGTTCAAAACGATTTAAGTTTTCAGCAGATTCTGTTTGAAAATGGAGCAAAACAAACGTGCCATATTTATGTTTCTGGATTGAATAGGCCAAGCGCTTTTTACTCCAAACATGATGGTTAATTATTGAAAAACCATATTCACTTATTTTATCAGCAACTGTCTTCATTATTCCATCAAGACGATCTTGCTCATAGTTTGGGTTGATGATATATAAGCTTTCGTAGTATTTCATATAATACTCCCTATCTTTAGACTATCAATGGTGCAATTACTAGCGATACCACAGACATAAGTTTAATTAAAATATTAAGAGATGGCCCGGAGGTATCTTTAAAAGGATCACCTACTGTATCTCCAACAACGGCTGCTTTATGTGCGTCTGAGCCTTTCCCATAGGATTGACCGTCCAATTCAATTCCTTCTTCAATCATTTTTTTGGCATTATCCCAGGCCCCTCCGGAATTGGATTGAAAAATAGCCATCAATACACCACAAACTGTTACGCCAGCTAAAAGACCCCCCAATGTTTCAGCTCCAAACACAAACCCTACAATAACTGGTGTCACAATGGCAAGCAGTCCAGGTAAAAGCATTTCTTTAATAGCAGATTGAGTAGAGATCTCAACACATTTACCATAGTCAGCTTTTCCGTCAGCTGCTTCAAATATTTTACGGTCTTCATCAGACCATTCATCGTTATCACCATATTTTTTCATTACAGCCAACGCTGCAGATAATTCAGGAATCGTTTTAAATTGATACCGGACTTCTTCAATCATAGCCATTGCCGCGCGTCCAACTGCACCCATTGCTAAGGATGAAAATAAAAATGGCAACATACCACCAACAAAGAGGCCAGCCATCACCATAGGATCAGCAATGTTGATTCCTTTAATTCCGGTTTGTACCATGAAAGCAGCGAAAAGTGCCAATGCTGTGAAAGCTGCTGAACCAATAGCAAATCCTTTACCAATTGCTGCGGTAGTATTTCCAACTGCATCTAGTTTATCGGTCCGATCGCGTACTTCCTTTGGAAGTCCAGCCATTTCAGCAATGCCACCAGCATTATCAGAAATCGGACCGTAAGCATCAACGGCTAATTGGATTCCGGTGTTTGCCAGCATTCCCAAAGCCGCCATAGCGATACCATAAAGTCCAGCAAAATGATACGCACCTATAATACCAGCCGCAATAATAAGAGTAGGAACTGCAGTGGATTGCATGCCAACACCAAGCCCAGCAATTATGTTCGTTGCCGCCCCAGTTAAAGACTGGCGTGTAATAGATGTTGTTGGGCCACCATGTGTCCCAGTATAATGTTCAGTGATTGTTCCGATACCAAGACCTGCCCCCAAACCTATGGTTGCTGCCCAAAAAACACCCATACTGGAATATTCTATACCATCCAGAACAAATGAAACAGGTAACATATTCGTGATCAAATAATACATCACTACCACCATAAGAGCGGATGAACCAAACTCACCAATATTTAATGCCTTCTGCGGGTTTCCACCTTCTTTTACTGAAACCATAAAGGTCCCGATAATTGATACTACAATACCAGAAGCGGCAATTAGTAAAGGCAGAGTTACAAAATTCAGATCAAATTTTCCAAATACAAGAATGCTGGCGCCAAGAACCATTGATCCAATAATCGAGCCCACATAGGATTCGAAAAGATCGGCACCCATACCAGCAACATCACCTACATTGTCCCCAACATTATCAGCAATCGTAGCAGGATTTAGAGGATGATCTTCTGGGATACCTGCTTCAACTTTACCTACAAGGTCAGCACCGACATCAGCTGCTTTTGTATAAATACCACCACCAACACGTGCAAATAGGGCAATAGAAGAAGCACCAAGAGAAAAACCAGATATAACGGTTAAAATTTTCTGATAATCTGCTTCGAAAAATGATTGATAAAAGATAAATAATGTACCTAATCCAATTATTCCCAACCCTACAACAGATAATCCCATGACAGAACCGCCTGCAAAAGCAACCTTTAAAGCAGGTGCTAATCCCGTCCTAGCAGCATGTGTAGTACGATTGTTGGCTTTAGTGGCAACGCGCATACCTAAAAATCCAGCTAATCCAGATGTTAAAGCACCAGTAATAAATGAGAGTGCAATCAACGCACTAGATTCAGAATTCCCTACATTAGCAAAACCTAATAGCGCGGCTACCACTACAATAAAAACAGCTAATACACGGTACTCAGCTTTCAAAAAAGACATGGCGCCATCAGCAATATTGGAACCAATTCTTTCCATTTTTTCAGTCCCTTGATCCTGCTTGTTAATCCAACTTGTTTTCCAAAAGGAATACAGCATTGCAAGCAAACCAGCACCAATAATGAGTGATCCAAATGGTATCATTGACTTAATTTTTTCTTAATTTGATTAGTTTCAAGAATTATACTTATTCATAGTTTTAGAAATACCAATACGCAATATTGACTCAACGGCGTCTGCAGTTTTTACNACCATTTCATCAGCCAATACTTGATCTTTTTTACGAAAAGATTTCAATACATATTTTTCTGCAGGACGCAGTTTATCTTCTGTAGCGATTCCGTATCTTAGGCGCGGAAATCGTGTGCTTCCCAAATGGTAAATAACCGATTCCATACCACGGTGACAACCATCGCCGCCTTTTGGACGAATACGTAACTTACCTAATGGAAGATCCACATCGTCCAATATGATATACAGATCTTCCAAAGAAACATTCCAATGTTTAATAATATCCTTTACCCCAATTCCACTACCATTCATTCCTGTGGTTATTTTCACTAAGAGGACATCTCCTTTGATTTTTTCAGAATAGAGATACTGGCCTTTCCCTGGTTTATAACTAATTCTCCAGCGACGAACCAATTCATCCACAACCCAAAAACCGGCATTGTGTTTTGTGTCTGCATATTCATTGCCAGGATTACCGAGCCCTATAAAGGCAATCATGATTCTTCTGAGGATTCATCCTGATCAGCATCTTTTTTAGGCTTTTCATCACTTTTACTATCTTCATCAGTTGTTTCTTCATCAGTTGTTTCTTCGCCCTCAGCCAATTCAATTTCTTCATCTTCAACAGGTTCAGGTTCAACTTCTGCTTTCGGCGGATTACAGGTTACAATGGTTGTGTTTTCAGCAGATACTAGTACGGTATCCACTGGGTAATACAATTTCTTCTGCAGCCATGGCACTATTAAACTCCAAGCCAGAAATATCTACTGTAATACTTTCAGGCACATCGTTAGGAAAACACTCTACATCAATTGTTGTTGCAACTTGAGCTACAATACCACCTTCATCTATGCCAACTGCATCACCTTCTAAAACTAATGGTATTGAAAAGGTCATTTTTTCTGTTCGGCGAATACGCATTAAATCCACATGCATAACTTCTTCAGTAACCGAATGATATTGTATATCCTTAATCATGATATAAATTGTTTCATTATTGATATCAACTTCAAAAACTTGTTGCCCAGAATGAATAGCATGATTAAATGCTTTTTTATCAATAGCTAGATTTTGATTTGCTTCGCCACGATAATAATAGTTTGCAGGAATCTTTCCATTTCTTCTGAGTTCGCGAGCTAAACTAGCCCCAGATTCAGTGCGTATTTCTATCGGAAGTTTATAATAAGATGCCATTTTACTTACCTTCAATTAAAATTCGAACAAAGCGCTGACTGATTCACCATCATATACCCGACGAATGGCTTCTCCGAACACGTTTGCTACTGTTACTATTTCCATATTACCTAATTTTTTTTCATCTTCAATAGATACAGTGTCCGTTACTACCAATTTCCCAATATTAGATTCTTTAATCCGATCAATTGCAGGAACAGATAACAATGCATGTGTTGCTATAGCAGTTACACTTATTGCGCCATTTTCTTTTGCCTCATTTGCTGCATTTACTATTGTACCTGCAGTGTCAATCATATCATCAATGATCAGTACATGCTTATCTTTTAAATCACCAATCAGATGCATAACCTGTGCTTTATTAGGCGCGTAACGACGTTTATCAATCAGTGCAAAATGCATCCCCAGTCGTTTAGCATAGGCCTGACTCATTCTGGCCGAACCCACATCTGGTGATAATACAACTGAATTCTTCGGATCTAGTTCTAAGCTATTGATTGCATCCTGCAAAACCATCCGACTATATAAATGATCAAATGGTATAGTTGCAAAACCTTGGATTTGCGTGGAATGTAAATCCATTGTGATAATACGATTAGCACCTGTTGCAGTTATGAGATCAACCATGACCCGAGAAGAAATTGGTACACGGGGGTTATCTTTTCTATCCTGACGACCGTACCCAAAATAAGGTATCACTGCTGTCACTGTATTAGCTGATGCACGAACTGCCGCATCAATTATCAATACTAATTCCATAATATTCTCTGCCGGACTATTAGTAGATTGTATAATAAATACATCAGTGCCTCGTATATTTTCTTCAAATTTGATCCACAACTCACCATCAGCAAAGTTTTTAATAGTAAGTTGTCCCAATCCTATACCCAATGATTCAACAATCTTTTCAGCTAAGGTTGGATTGCTACGTCCACTAAATATTTTTAGGTTATTATTCATAATACTTTAAGGTCCCCTTTTATCAGGTTTATCATTGCAAAACCAATAAATATACCTTTGATTTTTGGGTAGTTAATTATCTTTAATTTTTTCTGCTGGGGCGCAGGGACTCGAACCCCGACTGCCGGGACCAAAACCCGGTGTCCTACCGTTAGACGACGCCCCAAATACTTTGCTTGTATTAATTTTTCGATTGTGATTCAAAAGAGGGAAATTAGGCAGGATTAGCCAGAATGGTCTGATAGGAAGTTTGGAAAAATGACTCGGCTTTTGTTACTAAAGTGTCGTCGTCAAAAATCCCAAACACAGTCGAGCCACTGCCCGACAGACTGGCAAACCGTGCACCTAACTTAAGTAGTTTTTGCTTGATGCTACCAATCTCCGGATATGCTGGAATCACGATCCGTTCAAAATCATTCTCAAAAATCTCAAACTTATACGAGGAAATATCCCCGTTAAAAAAGCCGGGGAAGTTAGGTACTTTGGTATCGAATTTCAATTTTTTTCCCAGTTCCGTGTAAGCCCATGAAGTATTGATAAAAATATTTGGGATAACTAATAAATATATCCCTGCAATAGGGTTAGGAAGAGGGGTAAGTTTATCACCAATCCCCTCACCTAATTGTGTCCCACCACGAATAAAGAAAGAGACATCAGCACCTACTGATACCCCAACTTTTTCCAACTCAAATATAGATAATCCAAGATCATATAGATTATTTAATTCCTTCAAAACTGCTGCTCCATTTGCTGAACCGCCACCCAAACCAGACCCGATAGGAACCTTTTTTTTAATTTGAATACAAATGCCTCCTAAATCAGGAAAAAGATTTTTCAAGGCATTATAAGCTTTATAGCAAATGTTTGATTTATCAGTGGGTATCCAGTCCACATTCGATGTAATCAAACAACTATTTTCCGTTTTTTCAAATAATAATTCATCGCCAAAATCCAATTCTTGGAATAATGTATATATATTATGATAACCATCTTCACGTAGTTTTAATACTTTAAGTCCAACATTAACTTTTGAAAAGGATGGGCAGTATATACCCACAATTACACTGATTTTAAAGTAGCAATCGCCTGTGCAGCAATACCTTTACCTTGACCAATAAATCCTAAATAATCCGAAGTAGTTGCTTTTACAGAGACCTGAGATTGATCGATTTGTAAGGTATAGGCAATTTTATATTTTATTTCAGGAATAAAACCGGAAAGTATTGGTTTCTGAAGAAAAACAATTGAATCAATATTACTGATTTCAAAAGAAGCGTTTCTTAACATTTCACCAACCTTATTCAGAAAATGGAGACTCTCTATATCTTTCCACTGTTCATCTTTACTTGGAAAAAGCTGGCCGATATCCCCAAGATTAGCTGCGCCGAGCAATGCATCCACAATCGCATGAACTAAAGTATCTCCATCAGAATGGCCAATAGAGCCAACCTGACTAGGGATTTCCACGCCCCCGAGGATTAGTTTTTCACCTTCTGCTAATTGGTGAACGTCATATCCAATGCCTGTTTTAATCATCTATATATACTTGTCAACATTATCTTGTCAATAACTGGTTCAAATGATAATTTAAATTAATCATTATTCAAACTTTTGTATATCGCTTCTGCAAAAACCCAATCTTCTTCTGTTGTAATTTTAATATTGGTGGGAGATCCTTCTACAAATCCTACTTGGTATCCTATTCGTTCCAATAATGAAGCTTCATCTGTTCTAAGAATATTCTCTGATTCAGCCAGTTCTAATGCCTCTAGTAAAGCCTGCTTAGCAAAAACTTGTGGTGTTTGAGCTCTCCATATGGTTTCTCGAGGGAGTGTCTCAAGAATTTGATCATTCATGACTTTTTTTATCGTATCTGTTGAAGGCTGTGCCAAAATAACACCATCGTGTTGATCACAAGCTTGAATTACCTTATCAATAAGCGTTTCAGTGACAAAAGGCCGCACAGCATCATGTACGCATATAAGTACTGATGATTTGTCAGTTNCCTTAAGACCATTAAATACAGATTGTTGACGAGTATNCCCGCCTGATACCACTTTAACTGTTTTAACTGAAATTGTAGATTTCAACTCTCGATCTACCTGATACACATCCTCTTTTGATACAACAACCACGATTTCAGTTATTAATTCAGAGGAAATAAATGGCTGGAGTGTATGAAAAAGCAATGGTCGATTACCCATTCTTTTTAGNTGTTTTTTNCCTCCAAAGCGTTNCCCNCTTCCAGCTGCCGGGATTATCGCAGTAATTTTCATTCTATGTTTTACAATTCTTTAATTAAAGAATAAGCATGGCATCGCCATAACTCAGAAANCNATAATCATTTTTCTTGGCTACACGATAGGCTTTCATTATCTGGTCACGATCTGCAAAGGCCGATACCATCATAAGAAGTGTACTTTTTGGCTGATGAAAATTGGTAATCATGGCATCCACCATTTTAAATTTATAAGGTGGATAAATGAATTTATCTGTCCAACCTCGTTTCGGCGAAACTTGAAAACCGGAAACAGCCACTGTTTCAAGAGATCTAACTGTCGATGTCCCAACTGCAAATACCCGACGCCGTTTTTTCTTGGTTTCATTAATAGATAATGCTGTTTTAGGATTGACTTCAAAATACTCTGAGTCCATTTGGTGCCGATTCAGATCTTCAACCTGAACAGGACGAAATGTTCCTAGTCCAATATGAAGCGTTGTATAAGACGTTTTTGCCCCTTTTGCATGGATTCTTTTAAGTAACCCATCAGTAAAATGTAGACCTGCTGTTGGTGCAGCTACCGCTCCACGTTTTTCAGCAAAAACAGTTTGATAACGTATTTTATCTTTAGGCTCAGATTCACGTTTAATGTATGGTGGCAGCGGTGAGATCCCCACACGATCGATAACATTATAAATATCTTCACCATTATATTCAAATCTGACAACACGCCCACCTGAAATCGTATTATCAATCACATCACAGTAAACATTTTTAGTAAACATTAATTTATTACCAATACGTACTTTTCGAGCTGGGCGAACCATGACTTCCCAAAGATCATTTTCTAATTCCCGCAATAAAAAAACTTCCACTTTTGCATCTGTACGGTCTTTGCTAGCATAAAGTCTAGCCGGAAATACTTTCGTATTATTTAAAATTACCAAATCGTTACGTTTTAAATATTCTGGGAGGTTGGAAAATGTTTTATGTTCAATTTTACCTGTTTCACGATGAAGAACCATTAGTTTAGATAAATCGCGCCTCTTTGCAGGATACTGAGCAATATATTTTTCTGGGAGTGAATAATCAAAATCGGCAAGTTTCCATTTTTTCTTCTCAATCATTTAAATAACCTTTGTTGTTTTTTTGTAATTGTCTTACCTAAGAGACTATATGCCTGTTCTTGAGCAATACGACCTCTGCTAGTCCGCTGAATAAATCCTTCTTTAATCAAATAAGGTTCGTATACATCTTCTATGGTGGCAGTATCTTCGCTCACGGCTACAGACAGCGAATTCACGCCTACGGGGCCTCCATTAAATTTTTCGATCAAAGTTGATAGAATAGTACGATCCATATCATCNAATCCATATTCGTCAATNCCNAGATATTCTAAGGATCCTTGTACNACAGTTTTATNTATTTTACCCTTAGCTTTTACTTGGGCATAATCTCTTGTTCTTCGCAAAATACGGTTGGCAATACGTGGCGTTCCTCTAGAACGTTTTGCAAGNTCGTGCGCACCTTCTTCATTAATTTCGACTTCAAGAATCTCTGCTGAGCGAGTCACAATCTGAAAAAGATCCTCGGGATCATAGTAATCAACTCTTAGTACCACACCAAAACGATCTCGCAGGGGAGACGTCAAATTCCCCAAACGTGTTGTTGCGCCCACTAAAGTGAATGGTTCTAAATTGAGTTGTACGCTACGAGCGCCTGGGCCTTTGTCAATCATAATCTCAATACGGTAATCTTCCATAGCAGAATAAAGATATTCTTCAACAACTGAATTCAAACGATGAATTTCATCAATAAAAAATACATCTCGATTCAAAAGATTTGTGAGTACTCCAGCCAAATCTCCGGCACGTTCAAGTACTGGGCCTGAAGTCTGTTTTACATTGACACCTAGTTCATAGGCAATAATATTTGAAAGGGTTGTTTTTCCCAATCCCGGCGGTCCAAATAAAAGTACATGATCTAGTGCTTCGTTCCGTTTTTTAGCAGCCTCAATATATATTTTGAGACTATTTATAACGTCCTTTTGGCCAATGAACTCATCCATTCGACTTGGGCGGAGAGATTTCTCAACAACTAGATCATCTTCAAAGGGCTGTGGATTAGTTATATGAATTTCAGTCATTTATTGAGGTAAAATAGAAAAAGTTCATCCTTTCGGGGCTGGAAGGTACAAAAATGAATGGGGGGTCGTCAAATTTTTGTCAGTTTATACAGGAATAGAATCTCGGACAGAATTTAATCTTTGTTCTCTTTCTTTAGCAAATCGGTTGATTCCTTCCCAAATACTAGTTGGATCCAGTTTGGATTCTGCCACAATTTCTTCCAATGAACCACCTGTACGCCAACGGTTATCAAAATCTGGACTCATACTGTATTTTACTACGACACGATTGGCCACCCACTTATGCATAAGTCTAAGAGCTCCATTGGTAATAACCATGGCATCCATCCATTCTTGGTCTGATATAATACTACTTCGATAGTCTACGGGTTGACGCTGAAACAGCTCCCATGAAATAGCTGCTACAATTTTTATATTATGGTTTTTTGCATCAAATCTTGGTAAAATTTTCATCAAAGAATTGGTACAGCTTGTACCGCGAATAATTACAACACCTTCTTCAGGACGCGATTTATCATAATCTTTTATTATATAAGCGCCTTTAGCTGCTTCCATATGGGAAGCCATGTTTAATGCTTTGCGATCCGGGATTTCAACTGGAGGACGAGTCAAATGAAGCGCCACGATTGGGACATCCGTGGCAAGAGCCGCTGCTAATGCAGGAGCAACTTCATTATGCTCCCATGGATGCAGATTGATAATATGTCCATCTGGTAATAATTGGGTTACTCCTGGGGCAAAAATACCAAAATGTGTGCGACTGTCCTCTGCTGTCTCAGGACCTGAATGTCCAGCTACCCAAATCAATTTCCCCACTTTAAGATTTGAATCTTGAGCCACTTGGCTAAACAAGCGAATTGGTCCGTATTTCAAATAGCTAAATGCTCCATATGTACTCATAGCGCCATAAAATCCATTGAATTCTGAATAAGGATCTCCATTCAGATTAACAGTCGCCAGTCCAGCTAGCATACCTGAATTAGTAAATTCTGTAATTCCTTGAGGCATCAACGGGCTATCAGGATTAGTATCTTTGTCGTACAGCCCAAAATCAGGAGATCCATTATATCCTTTGGCAAAACCTGAAATATTGGTGGAATCAGCTAAATCTGCACTCATTGCGATAACTAACGGACGGCCATATTTTTCAATAGACTTAGAGTTGATATAACTAGCATATTTTGAAAATCCAACTCGATTTGGCGCTTTCTCTCCTGGTGCTACGAATAAATCACCTGGGAGGCTTCCCACGTTAAAAAGTGTTTTATCATTGGCCGGATTTTTTACCGTTACTTTACACCCATCGATTTTTTCAGGTACTGAATCACCCAATGATATCAATGTGTCTGAAAGATAATCAACCAATTCTTGGTTTGATTCCATTACAGAAAAAATAGTGTTAAATAATGAGCGAGCTTGTTCAACTTGTCCATCCCAGGATTCTGGTGCTTTTGAACCAAATCCCTCAAAATCAACATTGTATTTTTTTGCAAAATCTTTTTTTGTTTTCCAGAATAATTCTGAATTTCTTTTATGTGCAGCACCATGACTAGCATGATCAAACTTATGATATCCGCGCCCTTTTCTTGAACGGGCATATACGACTTTAGGAATATTGGGATCAGCATTTTCAATCAAAAGTCGATGGTACGCTTTTGTCAATTCACCCCAGTTTTCACCTTCCATTGTACCTTCTACGTGCCAACCATGAGAACCAAACCAGTCTTTTGGCGTACCATAAACAATTGAACTAAACGGGCGGGCGTCAATGCCATAGTCATTCCAATCCATGAAATAAATTAGGTTCCCAAGACCTAGGCCCCAGGCAGAATTGATAGTCTCGTGAGAAGCACCAGTAGTAAATCCACCTTCTCCCTCAAAAGCAAAAACTTTTACTTCTGGAACTTTAGCAAATTTTAAGGCTAAGGCTTCACCAGCAGCGGGGGGTGACCCGTGTCCGCTAGGACCTGTATTAAATTTGAAAAAAAGTGTTTTTCCTTCCATTTCTGCATGACCAGGTAACCCCCCATGCTTACGAAGCATCAGCAAATCTTCCCACCTTAATTGGAATTCATCCCCTTTAAAATGTTTATATTTGGCATTCCCAGTCTGATTGTACTTAATTATAAGCGCTTCATTCAAAACAGCCAATGTAGCATATACAACTGGGTTCGTATGTCCAGCAACTAGTACATATCTATCAGCAAAACGTTTCCCTGCATCGCGAATATCCCATCGCATGGCTCCAGATAGTAATGTTGTAACCATGCCATGAACTTTCGATCTTGAACCACCTGGGTGCCCGCTCTGACGAAGATTTAACATAATATCAATACACTGATCTATTAAATCTTTTGTGATTTCCCAATAGGGATAATATTGCTGGAGTTGTTTGGGGGACTGCATTATTTACCCAAAGCCCCATTCAATGTGGTTTTCAAAAAAGTTCCTGTATAAGAACCCGGATATTCCGATAATTTTTCAGGTGTCCCAGAAAAAATAAGTTGACCACCTTCCTCACCACCTTCCGGTCCCAAATCAATAACCCAATCAGC
>JGI24816J26688_1000329_pt1 | contig 11785 bp, 12 predicted proteins | sample METZYME_3_250m_FD_26688 | JGI IMG/M metagenome (IMG submission 26688)
AAGATGTTGCAAATGAAAAATCATTATTAGCTGACGACAAAGAAATTGCTGAACATGTGATGTTAGTGGATTTGGCACGCAATGACTTAGGCAGAGTGGCACAACAAGGCACGATAAATGTTAACCCTTATCAGTCAATCGAGCGTTACAGCCACGTCATGCATATTGTTAGCGGTGTTCAAGGCGAGTTAGATGAAAACAAAGACGCTTTCGATTTGTTCGCCGCTGCGTTTCCCGCGGGGACACTTGTTGGCGCTCCCAAGGTTAGAGCCATGGAGTTGATTGATGAAATTGAGCCGAGTTTGCGAGGTGTTTACGGAGGGACAGTTGGTTACTTTGCCAATAATGGAGATATGGACCAAGCAATTGCCATACGCACCGTTGTTTTTTCTAAAGGACGATACTGTTTTCAAGCTGGCGCAGGAATTGTTGCTGACAGCGTCCCTGAAACTGAATTTGATGAAGTCATGGCAAAAAGTGAAATTATAAGAATGGCTTTGAGAATGGTTAAGGAAGGTGTGTAGTGTTTAAAGTACTCATGATTGATAATTTTGACTCTTTTACCTATAACCTAGTGCAAGGCTTTAGAGCCCAGGGTGCTGAGGTTATTGTGTTTAGAAATAACGCCATTACCACCGAACAAGCGCAAGCCCTGAGGCCAACTCATTTAGTCATATCGCCAGGCCCAGGCCGACCCACTGATGCAGGGGTTTCAATGGCCTTGATCCAAAAATTTGCACCTAAAATTCCTATACTTGGAGTGTGTTTGGGGCATCAATGTATTGTGGAAGCCTTCGGTGGAAAGATAGTGTATGCTCAGCAACTAATGCACGGTAAAACCTCCATTATCCAACATGATCAAGCAACTATTTTTACAAATCTAGACAACCCAATGGTTGCAGGAAGATACCATTCTTTGGCTGCAGATATAACAAGCCTGCCGAAAAATTTAGATATTTCAGCAACCACAGAAGACAATGAGATTATGGCAGTTCGACATAAAACCTATCCAATAGAAGGTGTTCAGTTTCATCCTGAGAGTATATTGACTCCTTTAGGCGAGAAATTAATGCAAAATTTTTTACAACAAGAAAACGAGGTTAACCATGACTAAAGANCCACAGCAGATTTTATCTGCATTAATGAGTAAAAGCGATATTGGGGAACGTTCAGCTTATGATTTGATGGAGCTTCTTGCAGAAGNTGAGATAAGCCCAGTTATGGCAGGAGCTATTTTGACCGCGCTTCGTATTAAAGGTGAGTCGGCAGAAGAGGTTCGAGGTTTTGCAAATGCTATGCGGGCTCTAGCCACACCTATAGAGATAGAGAGCGAAGAGAAAACAATCGACATTGTAGGCACTGGAGGAGATGGTTCCAATAGCTTTAATTTGTCAACAGGAACCGCTCTTTTAAGTGCTGCAACAGGATTAAAAGTGGTCAAACATGGCAACCGATCTGTATCAAGCAAGTCAGGCAGTGCTGATTTGTTGGAGGCATTAAATATACCCTTAGCTGATAATCCTGAGACGGTTAAAGCTTTTCTCAAAGACCATGGTTTTGTCTTTTTGTTTGCCCCATTTTTTCACCCAGCAATGAAACATGTTGCCCCCATTCGTCAATCATTAGGCATTAGAACCGTGTTTAATATATTGGGACCATTAACCAACCCCGCACAACCTAATTTTTATTTGCTTGGTGCTTTTAGCTCCTCAATGGCAAAACTCATGGCAGAGGCTTTATCTGGTATGAGTATTGATCGAGCATTTATTGTGCACGGTCTAAATGGTTGGGATGAGCCAACCCCAGTAGGAGAATTTGAGCTCTATGATGTCAAACCTAATCGTGTTCAACACACGGTAAGAGACCCTAAAGATTTTGGCATTGATAGGTGCACAGAGGACGACCTAAAAGGCGGAGACGCAAAGACCAACTCTGCTGCCCTAATCAATGTCTTTAATCAAAACGATCAAGGCCCACATAAAGATGCTTTGGTTCTGGGCACGGGTTTAGCTTTAGAGGTTTCTAGTACAGTTAATAACTTGAAAGAAGGCATAGAGTTGGCCAGATCCACCATTGATGATGGCAAAGCAACCCAAATGATCAACTCGTTATCAATAGATGACTAAAACCACAGACAATTTTTTGTTAACCATGGCAAGCAAGAGTCTTGAGAGGTATCAAGCAAATTCTCAAAAGATAAATGAGCATCAATTACTTGAGTATTGTGAAACAAACAAGCCCAACACAGGATTCCAGTTAAACAAAGACGGCTTCACATTTATTGCAGAGATCAAGAAAGCATCACCGTCTATTGGAGAATTATCAGCAGATAATTTTGATCTGTGCCATCAAGCCCAAAATTACATTCTAGGGGGCGCAGATATTATCTCTGTCTTAACTGAGCCCACAAGATTTTTAGGGTCTCTTGATGATTTATCAAAACTAAGCAAACAATATCCGAATACCCCATTTATGCGAAAGGACTTTCTTGTGCACCCTTATCAAGTCTCAGAAGCTTGTTATTCTGGGGCAGCAGGGGTTTTGTTAATTGCTGGTATTTTATCTGATGCCAAATTAGAAACCATGATCAAGCGTGCACAACAGCATCACATGTTTGTTTTGGTTGAAGTGTTTAATAAAGCAGAGTTGGAGCAAAGCATCGATGTAATTGCTAACCTCAATAACCAACCAAACTCTATAATGTTGGGTGTCAATTGCAGAGATTTAAAATCTCTTGAAGTAAATTTTTCTTGGTTTGAACATCTAGCTGAGGCATTACCCAAGGATTTGATTTGTGTTGCAGAAAGCGGGACTAATGTTCCAAGTGATATTAGAAAAATAGTGAGCTGGGGGTATAGGGGTGTCCTAATCGGAACAACATTAATGCAGTCAAATGACCCTGCTCAGACCCTGCTGGATTTTAGACAGGCAGCTATAACAGCTCAACAAGCCCTATGAAAACATTAATCAAAATATGTGGGTTAAACAACGAAACCTCTGTTGCGACCGCAGTTCATAATGGGGCTGATATGCTGGGTTTTGTGTTTGTTCCATCATCTCCTCGATACATAACACCAAAACAAGCAAACAACTTTCGTCAATTAATCCCTGAGGGCATTCAAACCGTCGGAGTTATGCTACATCCAACCCAGAGTGAGATTGAAACAGTGCTTGACCAGGTAAAGCTTGATTATATACAGACTGACGCTGAGGATTTTGATCTGCTTGACTTAAAAGGAGGTTCAAAACCCTTGAAGGTGTACCGAGACAAAGAAGATTTTAATGTAAATTGTATAGATGATAACCCGTTTGCCTTATTTGAAGGCCCTGTTAGCGGAGTTGGCGATTTAGTGAATATACTAAGAGCTAAAGAAGCATGTAAAAACAAGCACATTATACTCGCCGGTGGGCTCAATGCTGAGAACCTTAAACAGGTATTGGAACAGACGGGACCGGTTGGAGTTGATGTGAGCTCAGGTGTTGAGATAGATCGAGGAGTTAAAAACGAACAAAAAATTATTGAATTTATTAGAATTGTTCGTGCCTTTGATGAAGGGGTAAATAATGAATGAAGAAAATAAAAAACTACTACAACAACTTTTAGATGGAGGGTTTCCCGATCCTCAGGGTCGATTTGGTGTTTTTGGTGGGCAGTATGCTCCAGAAACCCTAATGCCGGCATTAAAGAATTTAGACAATAAGGTAACAACCCTATTAACAGACGACTCTTTCATGGAGGAGTTTACAACAGAGCTAAACCAGTGGGCGGGAAGACCCACAGGACTTACATACGCAAAAAAACTCAGTGAACTTTGGGGCGCTGAGATCTATTTGAAGAGAGAGATCTTACTCACACAGGAGCACACAAAATAAACAATGCATTAGGGCAAGCATTGATAGCAAAAAGACTAAACGCCAAGCGAGTGGTTGCTGAAACTGGAGCGGGCCAGCACGGTGTAGCTTCAGCTGCAGCGTGTGCAAGAGTAGGTATACCTTGTGTCGTGTATATGGGCGCTGTAGATATAGAACGACAGGCGCCAAACGTTGATCGAATGCGACAACTCGGTGCAGAAGTAATTCCAGTAACTGCAGGCGACCAAACATTAAGAGCTGCTGTGGATGAGGCTTTTAGAGACTGGGTAGGCAGCCCTGATGACACTTATTATATTTTGGGCTCGGTGGTAGGCCCACACCCTTACCCTTATTTAGTCAGAGAACTTCAATCAATCATTGGTAAAGAGGCAAGGAAGCAAATCATCACTCAAGCGGGAGGGTTGCCAGATGCTGTTTTTGCTTGTGTTGGTGGGGGCTCTAACGCAATTGGTATTTTTCATGCCTTTCTAGGAGATGAGACAGTAAAATTATACGGTGTCGAGGCAGGCGGCAAGAGCCAAAAACTAGGCGATAATGCGGCCACACTAGCCTCAGGTAAGCCGGGGATATTACATGGAACTTACTCTATGTTACTGCATGATGATGATGGCTTAGTTCAAGAGACACATTCAGTATCTGCAGGCTTGGATTACCCTGGCGTTGGCCCAGAGCATGCTTTTCTTCAATCTATAGGCAGAGTAACTTATACCTCAGCTGAAGACGAGGAAGCGCTCGAACAAGTTAGAGAATGTTGTAGTTTGGAGGGCATATTGCCAGCACTAGAAAGCGCGCATGCATTTGTTGGAGCTAAAAAATGGGCTGAAGTAAACCCAGGTAAAGTAGTGTTAATTGGTTTATCAGGAAGGGGCGACAAAGATATGCCAACCCTAAGCAAGTTGTTTAACAGTTAAAAGGTCATAACATATGTTTGGTAGCGAATTAATTGAAGACAGGGTCACAAACCCCAAACAAAAAGGGCCAGCTATTGTGCCGTTTATTACAGCAGGCTACCCAAATAAAAATGATTTTTTAAACTTAGTTCAAGCTTTGGCTGATTGTTCTGATGTTATAGAGATAGGGGTTCCGTTTTCAGACCCAATGGCAGATGGGGTCACCATTCAACGCTCTAGTCATGCCGCCATTGAAAGCGGAGTAAGGCTTCGGTGGATATTGAATCAATTGAACACCATTAATATCGATACACCCATCATCTTAATGAGTTATTTAAACCCTTTGTTTGTTTACGGCTATGCTCAACTAGCCCAAGACTCCATAGATGCTGGTGTTGATGGTTTTATAGTGCCCGACCTGCCGATTGAGGAAGGTGAAGAACTAAGAGAAACAATGAAACTAGCAGGCCTTGCTATGATTCAATTGGTCACCCCAGCAACCCCAGAAGATCGTATTAGAAAAATTGCAGAAAAAAGTTCAGGCTTTTTATATGCGGTTACCATGAAAGGCGTTACAGGGGAGAGCGGCGGGTTACCGAAAGAAGTGACCTCTTATCTTAAAATTGTTAAGTCGCATACAACAATACCCGTTTGTGCAGGTTTTGGGGTTAGGTCGAGTAACGATGTCGCACTTCTTGAGCCGTTTGTTGATGGAGTGATTGTTGGTTCTGCTTTGGTTGAGGCCATTGAAGATCAGGCATCACCAATAGATTTTTTAAACTCTCTGCGCCTTTAAAGTTCAAACTTTTCAATATAGCTTTTGAAAGAGTGACTCACTTGATCAGCTGTTAAGTTGAAAGCATCGAGATTGTAATGATGGGGTGATTTTCCTAATTGAGATTTATTATTGATAAAAACCTCCATTTTCTCTCTAGTGTGACGATCAAAACTAAGTTTAAACTTTCTAAAAATAGTTTCTGCTGAGTTAACAGGGTTAACAATGAACTCATTAAAATTAATATCAATTACGTTTGACTCATTGATTAATGTCCGTTGAGCTAAAAAATCTTGAATAGCTTTTGACCAAAATGACAAAGAATTGCGTCCTATTTCTTTTTGATCAACAGCCTTAGAAAAAGCAGCACGCAAGTGGGTCGATAAACTACTGATTGAAGCAATCGTATCTTTTGGGTCTCTATGGATAAAGACAAACTTAGCCTCGGGATAAACACTTATGATTTCAGGTATATGTTGGATATGACAAGGGTCTTTTAGTAACCAATGGTTTGGCTTATAAGTTGTTTCCAAAGCTTGTAAAAAACGTTTATGCCAAAGTAGTGCTGACGAGTAATCACAATTGTTAATGAAGGACGCATATTCTGGCACCTTAGATGAATAAGAAAAACTAATACTCCTAAAGTCTAATGCCGTAATCAACTGACACTCTTCAGGAAGAGCCGCTTTCATGGGATGAATATTCTTTAGTTTAGGCACCAATGTTTTTAATAAGGCTAATTCAGCCTCAGTTTTAATTTGTTTGTAAGTTTGTTGATAGCGCGAAGTAGCTATCGGCATCATTTGAAATATTTCCCATGTCAAAGGCCCTCTAAACTCATTAGAACAATGAAGAAGATCAAAGAGGTATGTTGTTCCTGATCTTGGCAATCCAGAAACAATGATAGGCGAAGAAGGCTCTTCAAGATTGTTATTGTTGATGAACTGAAATAAACGTCCCCTGGATTCTAGTGTTTTTACAAGACCTCTTTGCACCGAGAGAGAACCTAACCTAGTCAGGTTAGAGTGATTTTCATAATCCTTTAAAAGGATAGATAAAGGTTCTCTATAAGTGTCCTCACCCAAAGGAAAGTTGACCTTATTTAATAGAGAATCAATATTAAACAAATAAACCTCCTATGATTTTGGTTTAGAGAGCAACAATACAATAAACCCAAAGCCTAATAACCCCCATCCTGCAAGCACCTCTAATCCTAGGAGCGCTCCCCCAACCAGCATCACCGCTAACCCAAGAAGGCTTTGGTAAAAGGTTTTGCTAACTGACTTGAGAAAATCTTCATCAGTGTCGTTGCTTCTTAAATCAGCATGTAAGAATTGTTTTGCAAGGGTTGGTAATTCCTCAATGGTTCGTTTAATTTCCGGAGCGTCTTTCTGTAGTTTGCTTAGAACTGATTTTAAGTTAGTTTGTTGGTCTCCCCATTCATCAAGAACAGGTTTTGCTGCCGCCACTATATCTAATTGAGGGTATAGTTGCCTCCCTAAGCCTTCTATATTTAGAAGTGTCTTTTCTAGTTGGACTAGTTGAGGCTGGTTTTCCATTTTAAATTCTCTAGCGGTTTGAAAAAGACGTATTAATAATTGTCCAAAAGATATATCTTCAAGAGGTCTATCAGCAATAGGGTCACAAACCGTTCTTATAGAGGCTTCAAAAGCATCTAATCTGGTTTCTTTTGGAACCCAACCAGCATCCACAAAACTTGAGGCAATGGTTGTATAATCTCTTTCGAAAAATGCAGAAAAACTCCGAGCCAGGTAACGCTTGTCTTTTTCGTCTAAGCTTCCCACAATACCAAAGTCAACCGCAGCGTAGAGCGGTTTTTTTGGATTAGCAACATCAACAAAAACATTTCCAGGGTGCATATCAGCATGGAATAGATTATGGAGAAAGACCTGCGTGAAAAATATACGCACTCCATTGATAGCAAGCTCTTCTATGTTGACCCCGGCGGCTTTTAATTCCTTAATATTATTAATTGGTATCCCATGAATTCTCTCTTGGACCAAGATGTTTGTTTTACAATAATCCCAATAAATTTTAGGGACTTTTATAATTTCTGAACCCTCCCAATTTCTCCCTATTTGTGCGCAATTTGCAGCCTCCCTGACTAAATCTAACTCATGCAATACAGTGGTTTGATAATCAGAGACCACCTCTATCGGGCGAAGTCGTTTCGATTCTTCGGAGTAATTATTAATTAATTTTGCACACAGGATTAGAATCTCCATGTCTTTTTCTATCGCCTCCCAAATATTAGGACGAAGTATTTTTACTATCACCTCTTCTCCACTTTTGAGTGTGGCAAGATGAGCTTGTGCAATTGAAGCTGAAGCGAAAGCGTTGTTGTCAAACTCTGTAAAGATATCCTTTGCAGGCTGTCCAAAGGCCTTTAATATTTCTTGTTCAACTAGGGCTGCAGAAAAAGCAGGGACGTCATCCTGTAACTTTGACAACTCCGTTGCAATATCTTCAGGAAGTAGATCTGGCCTTGTTGAAAGGGATTGGCCAAATTTTACATACAAGGGTCCTAAATCCTCTAGAGCACACCTAAGTCGCTCCCCTCTAGACACGGATGTTGTTTTTCTAAACCATAGGTTTGGAGACAAATAAAATATCCAACGCAGAGAATGTAGAGCAGGGATATCAGCAATAAATTCATCCAATTGATAATAAATTAAGGTTTTTTGGATTTTGAGTAACCGAGATAATGTTTGTATTTTTTTCATCTTATTGTTTGTGTCCAACATGTAAAGCAACAATACCTGCAGTAAGATTAAAATATTCTGTATTCATAAACCCCGAAGCCTTCATCATATTAGCCAATGTTTCTTGGTCAGGATGCATGCGAATAGATTCTGCTAGGTATTGATAGCTGTCAGCATCATTCACCACCCATTCCCCTAGTTTTGGCAGAACACTGAAAGAGTAAAAATCATAAAACGGAGCAATCATTTCGTTTGCTTTAGAAAATTCTAATATTAGCAGCCTGCCTCCAGGCTTAATAACTCTGAACATAGAAGACAGCGCAGCTTCTTTNTTGGTTACATTACGTAAACCAAAACCAATNGTGACACAATCAAAAGTGTTGTCATTAAAAGGAAGCTCCTCAGCATTTGCTTGAANAATCTGTATGTTCTTCAGTTGACCTNGATCAAGTAATTTCGCTCTCCCCTTATNAAGCATGGANGCATTAATATCAGTTAAAATTATTGACCCTGATTGACCCACCTGGTTTTGTAGCAGGACACTGAGATCACCGGTGCCACCAGCAACATCAAGAGCTGACATACCTTTTTTTAAACCAGTGTGCATTAAAGTGAATCGTTTCCAGAACCGATGAACACCAAAAGACATAAGATCATTCATNAGGTCATATTGTTTAGCTACAGAGTCAAAAACCTCCTCAACTTTTTGGGTTTTCTCAGATTCAGTTACATCTTGAAAACCGAAACTCACTTTTTTTTCTTTATTTATCATTTTTTCCCTGATCTTGGGTGAGCCTTATCATATGTTTCTGTAAGGTGTTGAAAATCTAAATGAGTATAAACCTGTGTCGTGCTAATGTCTTTATGCCCTAACAGTTCTTGTACGGCTCTTAAGTCACCACTGGCCTCTAATAAATGAGTGGCAAAACTATGCCTAAGTAAATGGGGATAAACAGTTTGCTGTAAACCATTTTTTTTAGCCCAATGATTAATGCGACTTTGTACCGATCTTCTGCTTAAACGATTACCTCGGTTACCCACAAATAATGCCTCTTCTTCAGGTGCGGCCAACTGTGATCTAACCTTAATCCATTCCTGTATAGCTTGTATAGCCTTAGACCCTATTGGCAGCATTCTTTTTTTATTCCCTTTGCCAATCACGGTAAGACTCATGTCTTGAATATTTAAATCAATGGGATTTAAAGAAACTAACTCAGACAATCGAAGGCCAGAAGAGTATAAAAGCTCCATAATAGCTTTATCTCTAAGGCTAATAGGGTCTGCTTGTGAAATATTTAGCAACTGATTAATCTGGTCAACATCTAAAACCCCTGGTAATTTTTGTGGAGCTTTTGGTGTTTTTACGCCGTCAGCAGGGTTAGTTTTTAAAAAGTTTTCTCTTACTAAATAATTCATAAAACTTCTAATCGCTGACAATTTTCTTTGAATGCTTCTCGCCCCAAGACCGTCTATAAAAATCTGAGATGCATAGCTTCTTATATGATGGGGTTTTATGTCTGACCATAACGATATCTTCTGAGAGCTAGAGAAAGTTGCAAGATCATTGATGTCTTTCGCATAATTGAGAACAGTGTGTTTTGAATACCTCCGCTCAGTTTCTAAGTATTGAAGAAACTTTTTTTGTAATGTTTGAGATTCTGGTTTCATTAATTAAATGGAGACAGTTTTGCGATGTTACTTATCTATTTCTCTAGCAGATTTCAGCGCAGCTAATGCCTCCTCTTTTTCGCCAAGCTCAGATAGAATAAGCGCCAGCTCTGTGTACTTAGAGGCACTATGAGATAGTTCAATTGATCGTTCTAGGCATTGTTTAGCTTTAGACCATAGGCCGTCTCTTTGAGCCAACCTGCTTGCAGCAAGCCAAAGATTTGTGTCCCGAGGTCTGTCCTCAAGCCAATTATCAACACGATTAGATAATTCATTAATACTGGGATTATCTAAATCCGCATACAGCAAGATAAGCCTTGTGTTCCAGGTATTGGGAATGAGTTTCCTGAGTGCTGACTCTGCTTTTATATGTTCTTTGCTACCTAACCAACTTTCAATTTTTCCTGTCATGACCAGGGGATGTTTTTCTATGGATTTGGGTATTCTCTCAAGTATTGATTCTAGGGGTTTGTTGTTATGTATAGCGTCCCTTATAACCTCAAGAAACATCTCTGCTAAATTGTCTTCATCTACATGTTTATCAAACTCAAACACTTTTCGTAAAACTAGCTCATAATCTTTTGTCGCAACAAGAAGCGCAAAAAGCAGCTGGTGGGCAGATGAGTTGGTTGGGCTAATATCAAACAACTGATCAACATAGGTTTTTGCATCGATATAATTTTTAGAATTAATCAAAAGAGTTGCAACAAAGTTCAGAATATACGGCTTAATCTTAGGAAAGGCATTTAAGCTTTTTTCTACCCATTCCTCACGTGATTTATGGTCACCAGCAGCTTCAGATAACTCTATATTTAATAAAAAAGTTTGGAGTATGGGCTGACTTGAGGAGGATGCTGATTTTAATCTTTTTCTGGCCTTAGTGGTTTCTCCTCTAGATAATAAAAGCAGGCTTTCATTAAGCAATCTTTTTGTGCGTTTAGCGCTTCTTTCAGCAAGGATATATTTAATTCTCCCAGGAGAATTCCAAACCAAGATAACAACTCTAATTAATATATATAACAGCAACAACCCCATCATCAATATAGGGATTGTGGTTTCTAAGGAGTAGTCAAGAAACTCCAATAAAACATATCCATTTAGTCTATCAACCATGCTATCGAGCGATGACAGCATGGTTTGGTCCATTGATTGCTTGCTAAGCCAAAATAGACCCCCACTAATAACAACCAATAGAATTATTATAAAAAAACCGATAAAAGATCCTAAGCGGCTTTTTTTCTTTTCACTCTGTTCCGTTGTTCCAATCATTTTTTAATATTAATACCTGCTTTATGCTCCTTGCTACTAATGATAATATCGAAGTTTTCTATTTGAAGCGATTATGGATAACGATAAATTCAAAAAGTGGTCTAAAGGGTTCGCTTCAATCCTGCCAGAATCAGCGCTTGAGGTTAAGGATGATATACAAAAAAATTTACGTGTGTTGATAAGAGAGGCAATACAGAAAATGGATCTTGTTGAAAAATCAGAGGTTGTGGCCCTGAAAGAAGAAATACAGCAACTCAAAACAACTCTTGATGAGATGAGACAAAAGATTGATCAGTAACCTAATAATGGAAATTGATAGTTTGGGTTAAATCATTAGCTAAACTCTTAGCTACAGGACAGTTTAAAGCAGAGGCCTGAAGGAGTTGTTTTGAATCTTTATCGTAAGATCTAGGAAAAAAGAAATCTATTCTGATTTCACTAATCATACGTGGCTCAGTCCCCATAATTTTTGTTACTTCTGCCTTAGTTCCTTCTATATCCAAAGATTGTCTTTTAGCAATAATACCCATGATAGTGAGCATGCAGTTGGCCAACCCTGTGGCTATTAAATCAGTTGGAGAAAAAGC